>Ga0208734_100010_pt1 | contig 167130 bp, 155 predicted proteins | sample Subbio2Aug_QV11A_FD_184824 | JGI IMG/M metagenome (GOLD analysis project Ga0208734, IMG submission 184824) | Serpentinite rock and fluid subsurface biosphere microbial communities from McLaughlin Reserve, California, USA - CR12Aug_QV11A (SPAdes) | ecosystem: Environmental > Terrestrial > Deep... | reverse complement strand
TAACTTAGGCTTTTACTCCGACACAGGGTAGGGCAATGCTGAGGAGCAACCTGAGCGGCGTCGGAGGTTTAGCAGAGGGATGATGCGTTGCATCGTCCTTTCTTCATCCCTCTGGAAAACCAAAGCGGTAAACCTTGGGGGTTCGGGGGCAAAGCCCCCGATATGCCTAACTCTAGCAGTGGCCACCCGAACCAGTAGTTTCGGCCACGCTTCACGGCAATCCTCGGTCAACTTACGCCGTCTGCTGCGGGACAAATTGCGTTAGCAGTAACACTTGGGGTGTGGGACGGTGCTGGGGAAGTGACCCGTGGGCGTCAACTTGGTTCTGGTACGGGCTTCACATGGACCCTGCCAGTGTCAGGGAACGATACGGTATTCCGACAGAGAGCGTGTCAGACACAGTACGATTACCGCCTCGAAGAGTATGTCATCGAGCAGTACCAAGACAATGGAGATACATGGGTGTGGGTCCGCATAGGGACCGAGAACAAGTTCTATGCCCGTCAATTGAATGCCAACGCTACAGCCGCTGGTTACATTGAGACCCTTGCCGCCGCGCCTCATGCAGCGTGGACAGGGAACTCAATAGGACCACATGCAGGGCAGAAGAAGTCAACGTCCGAGATGGATGAGTTTGAAAGCGGCTTCAGTGCGACTGTTCTCTTTATGCAACTCAATCTGTCTGTGAGGCATACGACTGAGACCGAAAGCGTATGGGAAGTTTGGAATCGTGGTGCAACGTCCTATGAACTGGGTGTCGGTGACAATAGATCATGGGTATGGAGGCCCTAACGTAGTGTGTGGGTAAGGTCGGCCACTTGACGGTTACGACGCATTTCACAAAGTAGCACACCCGCAGGCGCAATGTCGCACTCCCGTTCATACACTGCTATGAGGGGGAGTGTTTGTGTTGTCAGGGAAAGCTTTGGGGGTGAAAACAACAAGGGCAGCCATAGTCGTTAACGGCCAGCCGCCGAGTGACTATGCTTTGCTTGAGTATGACCAAGGTGCGCTCTACGCACAGCTGAGCGAGGTCTTTCGCGCTCTAGGTGGCAACACGGTGTGGGCAGGGAACGACAGTCCGGCGGTCGTGACATGGCGAAATAATCTCTTCGTCGTGCCCGTAAATGAAAAGGGCGCCGCGCTAAACGGCGAGAAGGTCATATTGGCACGCGAGACGCTAGTCTACGAGGGGAAGTTATACGTGTGCCTAGAGTCTTTGGCGGAGGCCTTCTTGGGCAGTGTACGCTTTGTGGACGGCACGCTACACCTGAACCTGTCGCTTGGGCGCCTGCTCGGCCTGCAGTTTGCGCACAACTCCCTCGTGTTCAGTTGGAGCGGGAACCAACGCACTACCGCGTTGCCCTCAGCGCAAGGTCTTTGCCTCGAAGGAACGGGGTGGCCGGCCGCACTACGCGCCGTAACTATGGAGCGAACGCCCGAAGGCCATGTCGCGGTCAAAGTCGACGTGCGGGGTGGCCACGTGGCGAGCAAAAGAGGGGAGCAGGGCGTCAAGTTCGAGTGGGAAGCCAGTCCGCATCGACTCAGAGGGCGCCGCATCGCGCTTGACGCGGGGCACGGCGGACAGCAGCCCGGCGCAATCGGGCCTGCCGGTTACCTAGAAAAGGACCTCGCCCGGCAAGTGGTAGATAGATTAGCGGCAGAACTGCGGGAGCTGCAGGTGGAAGTTCTCGACATTAGGCCAAATGACCAATCGCTATCATTGGCGGAGCGCGTCAACCGCGCGCGGCAAGGCGGGGCCGAGGCCTTTCTGAGCGTGCACTTTAACGCTCACGAACGCAGTGAGGTCTGCGGTACGGAGACCTATCACTCCGCGGAGAACACCCAGGGCCGAGACTTAGCGCGCCTAGTGCACAACGAGCTCATCGCCGCACTGAAACTGCGTGACCGCGGCGTTAAGCAGGCGGCGTTCTACGTGCTGCGCACGCAACCGGAGGTGCCGGCCGTTGTCGTCGAAATTGGGTTTCTTACGCATCCGGCGGAGGAGCTGTTCTTAGCCAAAGAAGCTACGCAACAAAAAGCTGCGCAGGCGCTCTGTCGCGCTTTGGCGCGCTACTTCGAGGCGTAGGGCGTGACATTATCACTGTCCGTTTAAGTGCGCGAAATTTTGCTTGACAGTGCCTAGTGGCGTTGCTATAATAATTAACTTCCGGTTGACACCGCCTGCTTGTCTTGGTATAATCATGCTAGACAAGCAGGGAAGGTGGGTTTTTGTGAATAGCAATGTCATTGCGGACATTCGCCGCGACCTTGAACTGCACATCGGGGAAAAGGTTTGGTTAAGGGCCAACCGAGGCCGACGCAAGGCGACAGTACGCGAAGGCATTATCGAGAGCACGTACACCTCTCATTTCCTCGTGCGGATGGGAGAGCAGCACTGTGTCAGCCGTATCTCCGTCAGTTATGCCGATGTCTTAACCCAATCAGTAGAGCTGTCTATCGGACCTGAGCAACGAGTAGTGAACTTGCGAGGTTAGGCAAATTCACCCCATATGTTTCTAAAGCCACTCCGTGAATTTCTCAATTCGCGGAGTGGCTTTTGTGTGCGGTATATCACCTGCGGTCAAGGGCAACTCTAGACTAGATGACAAAAGGAGATTGGAAAAGTGGTCAAAGACATCGAGGGGTATCTCTTTGTCATTGGCGGGGCCGAAGACAAGGAAGGTAAGTGTACCATCCTGCGCCGCTTTATAACTCTCGCCGGAGCGAGTCAAGCGGTTATCGCGGTGGTAACTGCCGCTACAGAGCGTCCCGGTGAGGCGGGACACCGCTACGAAGAGCTGTTTAGCCGCTTGGGAGCAGGGAAAGTTCGCCTGCTGCATGTTGCCGACCGCGAACAGGCTAATGACAAAAGGAGCGTAGCCCTCGTAGAAAAGGCTACGGGCGTGTACTTTACCGGAGGCGATCAACTCCGCATTACGAGCCTGGTGGGCGGAACTGCGCTCGACGATGAACTAAAGAAAGTAAGTCGGCGCGGAGCGGTCATCGCGGGAACCAGCGCCGGCGCTTCTGTCATGAGCGACATTATGATCGTGGCAGGTATGGGTCAGGCGGAACCTAAACAGGACTCCCTGCGCTTAGCACCCGGTCTTGGACTCATCAGCCAAGTGGTCATTGACCAGCACTTTGCGCAGCGGGGAAGAATCGGCAGGCTCCTAGGCGCGATGGCACAGAACCCATATGTAATGGGACTAGGCATTGACGAAGACACCGCAATTGAAGTGTCGACTAGTGGGAGGTTTACAGTAGTGGGCTCAGGCTGCGTCACGGTCTTAGATGGGCGCACTTTAACGCACAGCACGGTATCTGACACCTCTGCAGACGAACCCTTAGCGCTTACGGATGTTACGCTGCACATCCTGCCCGCAGGGTACTCTTTTGACCTGATGACGAGAAAGCCTTCCTTCGGAAAGGTAAAGTTATGAAAGTTCAAGACATTAAAGTTTTCGAGGGAAGAAACATTTACGCGCACTTTCCCGTGTCCAAGATTACGGTTGACCTAGGATCCTTAACCGAGCGCGAAAGCGCGGAGTACGCAGGCTTTGCCGAGCGGCTCGAACAGCTACTGCCGGGGCTCAGAGACCACCGCTGTGCAGGTAAGCCCGGGGGGTTTGCCGCGCGCCTTAGGTCTGGCACGTACTTTGGCCATGTTCTGGAACATGTTTTCCTTGAGCTGCAGGCGAGCGTGGGCGCGGCCAAGAACTTTGGCCAGACGCGGCAGATAGGCGACGGTTCTCTGTATGCCGTGGTAGTAGAGCATGCGTGTCCGGAGGCTGTGGCGCCGCTCACTGCTCTCGCCGTTGATCTAATCGCGGCTTGCCTGGATAACCGGGAGTTTGAGCTGGCAAGCAAGCTAGAGCCTATTCGCTCGCAGATCACTGCCGGGCAGCTCGGGCCAAGCACGTCCGCGATTGCGTGTGCGGCCGCACAGCGAGGGATTTCCGTTCGCCGCCTAGGACTAGAAAGCCTGCTGCAGCTGGGAACCGGCTGTTTCGCGCGGCGCGTGCAGGCGACAGTTGGGCACGACACGTCGTGTATCGCCGTAGATATCGCCGCCGACAAAACCATGACCAAGTACATTCTAGCCAAAGCCGGTGTACCAGTGCCCTTTGGCTATGCTGTTGCCACACTGCCGGAGGCCATCGAAGCGTGGCGCACGATAGGCAAGCCGGTCGCCATCAAACCCAGTGACGGCAATCAGGGGCGCGGCGTGAGTCTTAACGTCAACTCCGAAGCAGACGTAATCGAAGCCTTTGCCTTGGCCAGACGGCACAGCAGTAAGCTAATCGTAGAGGAGTACATTGTCGGCAGGCACTACCGGGTGCTCGTCGTAGGGGGGAAGCTCGTAGCTGCCTCCGAGCGCACTCCCGCGCATGTGGTAGGCGACGGGCGCCACTCTGTCGAGGAGCTAGTCGCAATCGCTAATCAAGACCCGCGGCGAGGCGAAAAGCACGAGAAGCCCCTAACACGCATGGCCATCGACGAACTGGCTCTCGGCGTCTTGCGCAAGCAAGGGCATGCGCCGACAACCGTTCCTGCCCGCGGCGAGGCGGTGTTTTTGCGCGGGAGCGCTAATCTGAGCACCGGCGGCACCGCGACTGATGTCACTGCCCTTGTGCATCAGAGCGTCGCCGAACTGACGGAGAGAGTGGCGCGACTGATTGGGCTCGATATCGCCGGCATCGACTTAGTAATGCCGGACATCGCCTGCCCGCTCACGCAGGGCGCGATTATAGAGGTTAATGCCGCGCCGGGCATTCGCATGCACCTATATCCCTCAGAAGGACAAACGCGCGACGTAGCCGGTGCTATCGTAGACATGATTTTCCCGCCGGGGCAAAGAACAGAAGTGCCGCTCATTACCGTAACCGGCACTAACGGCAAGACCACGACCACGCGCCTGATTGCGGCCGGGCTTCGCCGCGCCTATTCCTACGTAGGGTATGCAACGTCGGCCGGCATCTACATCAACGACCGCCTGCTCGTCAGCGGGGATACGACCGGTCCGTGGAGTGCAGGCGTGTTGCTCGGCGACCCGCTCGTGCAGGCAGTAGCTTTGGAGGTAGCGCGGGGCGGGATTATTCGCGGCGGCCTCGGCTATAATCTTGCCGACGTCGCCGTGGTCACTAACGTCACGGAAGACCATCTAGGCCAAGACGGAGTGCGGGATCTCGACGAGCTCTGCCACGTCAAAGCACTCGTAGCCGAAGCCGTGCGCCCCGGTGGGAAGGTGGTTGTAAACGCCGAGAACGAATACAGCCTGCGGGCGGGCCTGCGCTCCGGGCGGGAAATGGTGCTGTTCGGCAAGGAGCGAAGCGCACTGCTCGACGAACACTTAGCGCGAGGCGGCTGTGCGGTCTTCGTCGACAGCGGCTCGTTTTGCGTGGTGCAGGCGGGGGAGCTTTTGCTCACCTTAGACGTAAACGTCGTGCCGCTCGTCTTTGGCGGCAAGGCTCGCCACAACCTAGAAAACTGCGCGGCGGCGCTTGCGGCCCTCTACAGCATAGGCGTGCCTCTAGACGCATGCAGAGAGACACTTACAGCGTTTCAGCCGGATCTAGCTCACAACCCCGGGCGGCAGAATCTCATCAAAGTTGCGCACGCCTCGGTACTGGTTGATTACGGGCATAACGTCAAGGGTCTCGAATATGTGACGGAGTTAGCGCGTGGGCTGTGTCGCGGTCGCTTGCTCGGGGTCGTCTGTGCTCCCGGCGACCGCACAGATGAGAGCATTGTCAAGCTAGGGCAAACTGCCGGCGAAAGGTTTGATTCTCTCCGCATTAAAGAAGACAAGGATTTGCGCGGGCGTAAGCCGGGCGAGGTAGCGGCACTGCTTCAGGCCGGAGCCTCGGCAGGCGGTGCTGCGGCCGATATAGCCGTCGTGCTTGACGAAAGGCAGGCCCTGCGCGAGAGCTTAGCTAGCGCCAAATCCGACGACCTGGTAGTGGTGTTCTATGAGTCGCTGCCGGCTACGCTAGACCATCTCAGCTCTCTAGCCGAGGAGTTTGGCGCGCCATTGCTCCACTAGAAATGTGAGCGCCGGTGTATTAAAATGGGGGAGAGGTGTATGTTGTGGCTGTAAGGCTCCTTTCCCCCGCCAAAATAAACTTGCGCCTGAAAGTTCTCGGAAAGAGGGCAGACGGCTACCACGAAGTAGACACAATCCTGCAGTCGATGGACCTCTGCGACGAAGTAACTATTGCACTTTCTAATGAAGACCTGCGCCTCCATGCCCCCCCGCACTTGCCGTCTGGGGAAGGGAACCTCTGCTACCAAGCTGCGCAGGCTTTTTTTGCCCGCTTAGGACGCGTTCCCGGTGCTACGCTTTGGCTCACCAAACGCATCCCCGTGCAAGCGGGGCTAGGCGGCGGGAGCAGCAATGCCGCAGCGGTCTTGCTTGGGCTAAACCAGTTACACCACAACCCCCTAAGTACGGAGGAACTGGGGCTGTTAGCAGCGCGACTAGGCTCGGATGTCCCCTTTTTTCTTGCCGGCGGCACGGCGCGTGCGCGCGGACGGGGTGAGCAGCTTGAAGCGTTGCCGGATGCCAGACAGTGGTGGCTACGGATTATAAAGCCCTACGCCGGCCTGTCTACGGCCGAGGTGTATGCGGCGTGGCGTCCCCATACAGGCACCCGCGAAGTTTGTGGGGACGACGGGTATTATAATGACCTCGAGCAGGCGGCGCAGGAGCTTTTGCCGCCGCTCGCCGATATCTATCAGGTGCTCAGATTAGACGGAGCTAAGAGAGTCCTGCTTTGCGGCAGCGGCTCGGCGGTGTGTGGGTTTTACGCGTCGCCTCCGGTCGGCGTTTTGTCGCTAGGCGACGGTTACTGTGAGTTTCTTGCGCGTACCATGACGCGCCTAGAGTACAGCCGAGCTACCGCAGTTAAGGAGTGTGAGGTCATTTGATTCCCATTAAACTCGAAAACTACAAGCCGCTGCGCGATATTGTCTTTGAGCACCTGCGCGCGGCGATTATTTCGGGGGCTCTCAAGCCGGGAGAGCGGCTGATGGAGCTGCAGCTAGCCGAAGACATGGGCGTGAGCCGTACGCCCGTGCGCGAGGCCATACGCAAGCTAGAGCTTGAGGGGCTCGTAAGCATGGTGGCGCGACGCGGCGCATACGTTTCCGACCTGAGCATTCGCGATATCGCCGAGACTTTTGAAGTGCGTGCCGCCCTCGAATCCTTAGCGGCTGGCCTTGCCGCCGAGCGCATTGTGCCGGAGGAGTTAGAGCAACTCGAACGCGTTTTGGTGGAGATTGGGACGTGTGAGCAGCAGGGGACCATCGAACGCATGGTAGAATTAGACGAGGAGTTCCACGCCTTGCTCTTTGCCGCTACCCGCAACAGCCGCCTGTCGCAGATTATTAGCAACTTGCGCGAGCAAATCGCCCGCTTTCGGCGCTCATCCCTGTCTACACCGGGCAGGATAAAGGCAGTGTTTCAAGAACATAAGAGCATTGTCGAGGCTATTTCTGACCGCAACAGCTCACTCGCGCAGGCGCTCGCTAGAGAACACATCGAGAATGCCGAGCATTCACTGATGGACTGGGTCAAAGAGCGCAAGGCGTAGACAGGAGGGCTGCTATGAATGCAATTATTCTCGCCGGTGGGTCTCATCACGACGAGTTTGCGCGTCGGCATGGAGCTAGTAACAAGGCGCTGATCCCCATTGGGAGCAAGCCTATGTTTGCGCACGTACTCGAGGCGTTGCTCGGTTCTAAGTTGATACAGACAATCGTCGCGGTAGGTCCTGTCGCCGACCTAGTGCACTACAGAGGGCCTCGCGTCACTTTAATCGAGGACAGCGGCGACATGGTGGCTAACTGCCTGACGGCAGTGCGCGCCCTGCCGGGAAGCGAGCGCGTAGTTGTCGTGACCTCAGACATACCCATGCTCACCACGCCCGTGCTCGACAGCTACTTAACGAGTATAGCCGACAGAGAAGGCGACTTCTTCTACCCCATTATCAGCAAGGAGACCAACGAACGCCAATATCCCGGCGTCAAGCGTACTTACGCGACGCTGCGCGAAGGCACTTTTACCGGGGGGAATCTGAGCGTAGTCAATGCAGCCGTCGCCGAGCGCGTCGGCAGTCGGATGCGGGAGTTTGTGGCCTTGCGCAAGAGCGTCTTGGGCCTAGGCTCGCTGATCGGGCTCCGGTTCTTGTTTAAGCTTTTGGCCGGACAGCTCTCCATTGCTGAAGTCGAAGCGCGCATGTCGGAGCTCTTAGAGTGCAAGTGCGTCGCTGTAGTCTGTCCATACCCTGAGATTGGTACAGACATTGACAAAGACAGCGACCTAGACATTGCGCGCCGCATTCTGGCGGGGGCGTAAGGTTTGTGACTAAAGAAGAGGGCTGTTCCGCCTAAAGCAGAGCAGCCCTTTTGCGACCATTATCTACGGGTAGTGGCGGAATGCGATTCTACGTCGCGCGCACCGTTTTCGCGCAGTATGGTTGAGGCCCGGTCCACTTTGTTGTCACTGCACCTAAGTACGGCTAGAATTTTGCCCTGACGGACTTCTTCCTGCAGTTGGCGTCCGCGTGTTTCGGGAATGCCCCAGTCAAGCAACCCCCCCGCCAGTCCACCGGTTGCGGCGCCTGTGAGAGCGGCGGCTATAGGGCCGGCGGCGACGATGGGGCCAAGTCCCGGGATGGCTATAGCGCCGGCACCGAGGGCTAGCCCTGCCAACCCGCCCCAAGCCGCACCCGAGGTAACGCCGTCACTGATGTTGTCTTGCCGCATCGACGTCTGGGTGTCGCGGCCCATACCGCCGCCGCGCCCGCCGCCTGTCGTCTTCCCTTGACCTCTGTCTTTGGAGATAAGGGAGATCTCCTGCTCGGTGAAGCCGCTGTCACGCAGCGCGCGCACCGCACGCTCGGCTTCACTTTCTGTGCTGAACAGACCGATTACTGTCCTCTGCATGCTAACCACTCCTCAAATTGTTTTGGGAACCGCTAGTAGTGTGTGCCAACAGCAGGGGGATATGCGCGGGATAGCACAAAATCACAAAACTTTGCGCAAAAAAGAAGGAAATCTTGCGTGGAGGTAGAATTGAGGCAATAAATGGACAGCGTGGAGAAAGGCGGTGAGACCATGAATATTACTGATGTGCGTATCCGCAAGGTCAGCAACGAAGGACGTATGAAGGCTATAGTTTCGATTACCATCGAAAACGCTTTCGTCATCCACGACGTGCGCGTTGTCGACGGCAACAACGGGCTGTTTGTAGCGATGCCAAGTCGGAAGACTCCGGCTGGGGAATTCCGCGACATAGCGCATCCTATCAACTCTACGACGCGCGAGAGAATCCAGAGCGAAGTGCTGGAGGCCTATCGCCGGGAGTTGGAGAGAGTAGTCTCGTAACTGCCAAGAGATACATAAGTTAAGAAGCCGCCATTTAGCGCAGCCTACCCTAAGGTTGCGCCTTGTCTTTTGCTTGCTCTGCAGTATAATGGAGGCGACAGTAGTTACCTTGACTCGAGGAGGGGCGCTATGGGTTATGACATTGCCGCCGTTATTTTGGCTGCCGGCGAGGGCAAGCGCATGCGAAGTCAGTTGGTTAAGACAGCGCACAAAGTGGCGGGAGTGCCTATCGTGCGCCATGTGGTCAGGGCGGCGACAGCCGCCAAAGCAGAGAGGATAGTCGTGGTTGTAGGCAAAGATGCCGATGTCGTGCGCGAGGCAGCCGGGCCCGGGTGCTCTTTTGTCGTACAGGCGGAGCGCTTAGGCACGGGTCATGCCTGCCAGCGGGCCGAGCCGGTGCTTGGGGAGTTTGCCGGCACAGTCTTAGTGTTGTGCGGCGATGCCCCGCTGATTACTCCTGCCACCCTAACGCGCCTGCTGGACACACACCACAGCCTTGGCGCCTTGGCAACAATTTTGACCGGACGACCCAAGGATACGCGCGGGCTCGGGCGCATCAAACGCGATAGCCAAGGCAGGTTTGTCGGTATTGTCGAAGAACGCGATGCTACGGAGCAGGAGCTGGCCATTCAAGAAGTAAACGCCGGCTTCTACTGCTTTTCTGCTCGCTACCTGTGGCCTGCGCTGGCCAAACTAAACAACGCCAACGCACAAGGAGAGTATCTGCTTACCGACGTTTTTGCCGAGCTCCTTAAACAGGGTCACATCGGCACCTTAGAGACGCCGCAGTGGGAAGAAACCATCGGCATTAACGACCGCATCTGGTTGGCAAAGGCAGAGGAAGCTTGGCAAGAGCGCAAACAACTCGAGTTAATGCAGCGTGGGGTGACTATTATTGCGCCGCAGACTACATATATCGCGGCGGATGTCGAGATCTTAGAGGATACCGTCATTTGGCCTCACACATTGCTTAAAGGACGCACGCGTATCGGCCGCAACTGCGAAATCGGCCCGAGCAGCATAATTAGTGACAGCACCATCGATGACGGCGCGAGCGTAGTGCACTCGGTGGTGACAGAATCCTGTATCGGGCGCGGCGCGCGCGTCGGGCCGTTTGCCCACCTGCGCCCGCAAAGCGAGCTCGGCGAAGCTGTGCGCGTCGGTAATTTTGTCGAGATAAAGAAATCTACGCTTGGCGAGGGGGCTAAGGTACCTCACCTCGCTTATGTAGGTGACGCGGAGATTGGCAAACGCGCCAACCTCGGGGCCGGAGTCATCGTTGTCAACTACGATGGGCAAAAAAAGCATGCGACGACGATAGGCGACGACGCTTTTGTGGGGTGTAACGCCAACTTGGTGGCCCCGGTTAATATTGGGGAAGAAGCCTTTGTGGCCGCGGGCTCCACGATTACGCGCGATGTTCCGGCCGGTGCTTTGGCGGTAGGCCGCGCGCGACAGGAAAACAAAGAAGGCTGGGCCAAGCGGCGCAAGACCACGGAAGTTTCACCGGGCGAAAGTTTGTGCTAGAATACAGTGCGTAGCGTAGTGAGGAGTGGGCAGATTGATCGCATATCCTGACAGACGACTTAAGATCTTCACCGGCAATGCTAACCCCGCCTTGGCCAAACAAATTGCTGAACATCTAGGGATACCCTTAGGGCAGGGGCAGGTAATGCGGTTTAGCGACGGCGAAGTGCATGTGCGGATTGAAGAGAGCGTGCGCGGCGCGGATATATTTGTCGTGCAGCCCACCTCGACCCCCGTTAACGAGCACCTAATGGAACTCCTGATTATGATTGACGCCCTGCGCCGCGCTTCGGCGCGCCGGATTACGGCGGTTATTCCCTATTACGGTTACGCCAGACAAGACCGGAAGACCAGGGCCAGAGACCCTATTACCGCCAAGCTTACAGCCAACTTATTGACCACAGCGGGAGTAGACCGCGTATTGGCCATGGACTTGCATGCCGGGCAAATCCAAGGGTTTTTTGACATTCCGGTGGATCATCTGCCGGGTGTCCCTATCTTAGCCGAGTACTTCAAAAGTAAAGGCCTGCAGGATATGGTTGTCGTATCGCCTGACCTTGGCGGCGTGACGCGCGCGCGCGATTTGGCCAACCGCCTTGGGGTAGATATCGCCATCATTGACAAGCGGCGCCCCGAGCCTAATGTCGCCGAAGTTATGAACATTATCGGGCGCATACGTGGCAAGCGCGTCATTATGATTGACGACATTATCGATACGGCCGGCACAATCACTTTAGGGGCAGAAGCGCTGCTTGCGCACGGTGCTAGCGAAGTTTATGCCTGTTGCACGCACGCCGTCTTGTCCGGGCCGGCAGTGACTCGCCTTGCGGCATCACCGGTAACGGAAGTGGTAATCACGGACACTATCCCTCTCCCCGCGGACAAGCAGATTGCCAAATTTACCGTGCTCCCCGTGGCCCCGTTGTTTGGAGACGCCATACTGCGCATCTATGAGGATTTATCGGTAAGTAAGTTGTTTGATTAAGGGCCGTGAGCCGCCAGCCGCCAGCTGTGAGCTGTGAGCTGTGAGCTGTGAACTGTGAGCGGGGCAATCATGAATCGTGAATCGTGAATCATGAACTGCAACGGCGGAGCGGCTTTCCGCTTTCCGCTGTAAGCTGTGCGCCGTATGCCATCAGCTACGGAGCACGAAGCACGAAGCACGGAGCACGCTCCCTACTCCTGGCGGCCGGCGGCCGGCGGCTGGTAGCCCCTCCACGAAACGGAGGTGCCCCCTTGAAACTAATCGTCGGTCTAGGAAACCCGGGCAGTGAGTATTCCGGCACGCGCCACAATGCCGGGTTTGCTGTGCTAGCCGCGCTCGCCGCCAAACATGGTGTGCGTGTAAGTATGAACACGCACCAGTCGCTGCTTGGGCGCGGCAAGATTTGCGGTGTCGGCGTCTACTTGCAGCAACCGCTGACCTTTATGAATCGCTCGGGGCAGGCCGTTAAGGCTGCGGTAGCGAGGCTAGACATCGACCTAAGTGACATGCTAGTGATTAGCGATGACCTTGATTTGCCGCTAGGCAGCCTGCGTATCCGCGCCCAAGGCGGCGCGGGTGGGCAGAAGGGCCTGCAAAGCATTGCCGACTGCCTTGGCACGACTGAGTTCGCGCGCTTGCGGGTTGGCATAGGCAGGCCGCCCTTAGGCGTTTCTACCGAAGACTATGTGTTGGAGCGCTTTAGCGAGGACGAGAAGGCGTTGTTCGCGCGCACCGTGGAGCGTGCCATAGAAGCGGTGGAAACATTTGTGCTGTATGGGGTAGAGACAGCGGCTAATCGACATAATAGTTGTGCAAAATAGCGCGCCTGCAAGCGCACTACGCCCTAGCGGAGAAGCTAGGGCTTATGAAGCTTGAAATGGCGGCTAATCTGGAGGGGTAGCAGTGCAGCACATCATTAATGAGTACATCGAGAGCGACAGCTGGTACGATTTCGCGCGCGCCGTAAAGGAAGGTCATCGCCATCTGTATGTGAGCGGAGCCACACAGCTCGGCAAGGCGTTGTTACTGGCGACGGCGCGAACGCAGTGGAAAGTGCCGCTCCTCATCGTGGCTCCCTTGGCCTCGCATGCGGAGCGCCTGCGCGCCGACCTCGAGCGCATGCTGCCCGGGCTTGACGTAGCTCTCTTTCCAGCCGAAGAGGCCTTGCTCTACGGCCTCACGGCGCAGAGTCCGGAGCTTTTAGGGCAGCGCCTAGCTCTCTTAGCGCGCCTTGTGAGCGGCGAGCGCCCGGCGGTAGTTATAACTACATGGGATGCGTTGCTTGTCCGCTTGGTGCCGCCTAACCTCTTTCGCGCTCATTGCTTAAACGTCTCCGTGGGGCAGACTATGCGTAGAGACGAGCTTGTGCTGCGCCTAATCAACAGCGGATATGAGCGTGTCGAACTGGTAGAGACGATGGGGCAGTGTGCGGTGCGCGGGGGCATTGTCGATGTCTTTCCTCTCAGCGGCCAAGAGCCTGTGCGGCTGGAGTTCTTTGGGGACACAGTCGACTCCATCCGAGTCTACGATTTAACGACACAGCGCTCGCAGTTAAACAAAGCTAGCGTTATTTTGCCGCCTGCCGTAGAGGTGTTTTGGCCGGAGAGCCAGACTAAAGCAGGTCTTGAGAAAATTCGAGCATCGCTTAAGACAGCTTCAGCCTCCCTTGATGTCGAGCGCGGGCGGCTGCTGAAAAAGAATATCGAGCAGGACTGCGAGCGGCTGCAAAACGGCGTCTCGTTTCCGGGGAGAATGCGGTACTGGCCTTTCTTCCTTGACGACGCAGCCACCATGTTGGATTACCTGCCGGCCGATACGGTAGTGGTGCTAGACGAGCCGACCCGGCTCATCGAAAAAGCCGAAGGTGCGGCGCGTGACCTAAAAGAGCAGTACGCGGCTATGCTAATGGGCGGGCAAATTCTTCCCGCGCAGCATAAAGCCTTTCTGCAAGATTTCGAGCTAATCCACGCCCTAGAGCGCTTCCCAACGGTGTTGTTAGCCACCTTGCCCAAGCGGCCGGCGCGTTTTCGCATAAACGCACAACTGGCCGTCTTGCAGAAGACTCCCCCGAGCTACTGGGGCCAGCTCGACCTCTTGCGCAAGGACATCCGCCGGCTCACGCAGTCGGGGTATCGGCTGTTGCTCGCGGCTAGTTCGCCACAGCGGCAAAGTGAACTGGTGCGGCAACTGCGGGAGGCCGACATCGAGGCGGTACTCTGGGCAGAGAACACATTGCCGCCGCGTGGGGTATTTGCTGTCATCAGCGCGGAGCTAGAAGAAGGGCTTGAGCTTCCTGACGCCAAGTTGTTCATTCTAGCCGAGGGAGATGTCTCGGGCAAGACACGAGCCCGCAGGCGGCGCCAGCCGAAGGCGGCGGCCGAAGGGGCGCGTCTCTTGTCGCATCGCGACCTAGTCCCCGGAGATTACGTCGTGCACGTACACCACGGCATCGGCAAATACTTAGGAATACGCAGCTTGCAGGTCGGCGGGGTAGAGAGGGATTACATTGAGATAAACTACAGCGGGGAAGACAAACTCTATGTCCCCACCGACCAAATGCACTTAATGCAGAAATACGTGGGGGCCGAGGGCAAGGAACCCAAAGTGCACTCGCTTGGCAATACCGAGTGGGCCAAAACTAAGGTAAGAGTCAAGGAATCTGTGCAGAAGATGGCTGCGGAGCTCGTTGCTCTCTATGCCGGGCGCGCCTCAGTCCCCGGGTATGCATTTGGCCCCGACAAACCTTGGCAAAAGGAAATGGAAGACAATTTCCCCTACGTCGAGACTCCGGACCAACTGCGCAGCATCGAAGAAGTCAAGCGAGATATGGAGACGCCTAAGGTCATGGAGCGACTCCTCTGCGGGGACGTCGGCTACGGCAAGACCGAGGTGGCTGTGCGCGCCGCCTTTAAGGCTATCCTAGACGGAAAACAAGTGGCGGTGCTTGTGCCTACGACCATTCTTGCGGAGCAGCATTTTCACACTTTTCGCGAGCGCTTTGCCGGTTTCCCCATTGAAGTAGCTGTACTTAGCCGCTTTAAAGGTACCAAGGACAACAAGCAGACAGCCAAACGCATTGCTGCCGGGGCGGTCGACCTAGCTATCGGCACACACCGCTTACTTGGCGCCGACGTGCGGTTTAAAGACCTAGGCCTCCTGATTATCGACGAGGAACAGCGCTTTGGTGTGCAACACAAAGAAAAAGTAAAGATGCTTAAGCACGACGTAGATGTCCTGACGCTGTCAGCTACCCCGATTCCGCGCACGCTACATATGGCCATGGTGGGGCTTAGGGATGTGAGCGTAATCGAGACCCCGCCTGAGGACCGTTATCCCGTGCAGACGTACGTGTGCGAATACCACGACAGCGCGATAAAACACGCGATTGAAAGGGAGCTTGAGCGAGGCGGGCAAGTGTATTACGTCCACAACAGAGTGCGTACGATTAAGAGTGTAGCCGCACATCTGCAAAACCTGGTGCCAAATGCCCGCATTGCCATCGGTCACGGTCAGATGGGGGAAGAGAAACTAGAGCGCATTTTCCTTGACTTCCTCGAGGGTGAGTATGACATCCTATTAAGTACGACCATCATTGAGTCCGGGCTAGACATCCCTAATGTGAACACCATAATTGTGGAGGACGCGGATAAGTTCGGCCTAGCGCAGCTCTATCAGCTACGCGGGCGCGTAGGGCGGGCTACGCGCGTAGGATACAGCTACCTTACTTATCATCCGGAGAAGAACTTAACCGAAGTGGCCGAGAAGCGACTAAGCGCGCTTAGGGAGTTTACGCAGTTAGGTGCCGGGTTTAAGATTGCCCTGCGGGACCTAGAAATCCGCGGCGCGGGCAATCTCCTAGGTCCGGAACAGCACGGCTTTATGGCCTCGGTTGGCTTTGACTTGTACTGTCAGATGCTCGAAGAAGAAATTCAGAACTTGCGCGGCATAACGCCGGTCAAACCGGTAGAAGTGGAGATTAAGCTCCCGGTAGACGCGTTCTTCCCAGGCCGGTACATCCGCGATTCGCGCCAAAAAATCGAAATGTACAAGCGTGTGGCCGCAGCAAACAGTGAAGCAGAGCTAGACGATGTGGTAGATGAGCTGATTGACCGCTATGGGGAGCCTAGCGAGCCGGTAAACAACCTACTTAACGTCGCCCGCTTAAAGCTTATCGCGGGGAAATTAGGCGTCATGAGTATAGTAGGCACCGACCAAGCGATTACGCTTAAGCTTTCACCCGCCACGCGGATTGACGCGAGCGCCATTATGCGGGCTTTCCAGGAATATAAGGAGATAGCCGTAGAGAACCACAAGGGGCATGCGCTGCTCTGGCGCGGGCACGGCGAACTGGCAGCACAAGTACAGCGGTTAACTAAGGCGCTTAGGCTGTTGGCGTGATCTGGGAAGGGTGCCCAGTGCCCAGTGCTCAGTGCCCAGTAGCAAGTGGGGCTGCTAGCATACAAGAGGCAATAGGAAACAAGCAAGAAGCAAGAGTGGATTTGGGGTTTCACGTAGAGGGAAGGGTGATAATGGTGCAAAGATACAGCAGGGCAACGATATGGATAGGCGTAGCCCTAGGGCTGCTGCTCTTGGTAGCGGCGGCGTGGTTTGCCGTCAGTCGCTTCTATGTGGCCTACGCCGACGGGTTTATCTCGCGCCGCGAGCTATCCGAAAAACAAAGCCACGTGCAATTTGCCTACAACTTGCATGCGCGAGGTACAGGCAGAGAGGATAAGGACTATGCTAAAGAGAGAGCCCAGAGCATTCTCGAACAACTTATCGTGGAGAGATTTCTCCTGCGTGAAGCTGCCGAGCGCGGCGTGGCAGTAACAGGCGAAGAAAGCGCCGCCCACGTAAACACAGTGCGGGCTTGGATTAAGGAGCAGCACTTCGGCAATGACCCCACGGCCTTTCAGGCTGCGCTGGCCGAACTCGGACTTAGTGTCGCCGACTTCGACAGGTATGTGGCGGACGCCTTAGTCCTTTATCGCTTGCGCAGTCAAATGGCGGAGGACATAACCGTCAGCGATGCCGACGCGCGCGCGTATTTCGATGTTAACCGTCAGGCCTTTGGCTTGCCGGAGATGATTCGCCTGCGACACATTCTCGTGGCCGAGAGAGCGCAGGCCGAAGAGCTACTGCGAAACATCCGGGCCGGCGGAGATTTTGCGGCGCTGGCCCGGCGCTGGTCGCGCGACGGCGTGTCCGCCGAACTTGGTGGAGACCTCAACTGGCGCCGGCGAGGAGAGTTTCCGGAAGCCTTTGAAACGGCGGCTTGGGCCTTAGCGGAGATTAACGACCTAAGCTCGGTCGTCCAAACGGCCCAAGGGTACCACATCATTAGGCTCGAGGGGAAACTGCCGCCGCGCGAGCGTGTCTTTGCCGAAGTGCAGGAGCTTGTGCGCGAACGACTCAGGGAAGAGAGAGAAGCGAACTTGTGGGAGAACCACCTAACAGAGCTTAGGCGCCGCTACCGGGTTTTCATTTTCATCCGTTAACCGACTCGCATAAAAGCAACCGACGTGCCAAATAATAGGCATGGGCTGTGCAGACAGTAAGGGAGGTTATGCTTTGAAGGCCACTGGTATCGTGCGACGCATTGATGACCTCGGTCGCGTTGTCATACCTAAGGAGATTCGTCGCACTCTGAGAATCAGAGAAGGTGACCCCTTAGAGATATACGTGGACCGCGATGGCGAGATCATTCTCAAAAAGTATTCTCCCATCGGAGAATTAGGAGATTTCGCCAAGGAGTACGCAGACTCGCTCTACGAATCCACAGGGCATATCGCAGTTATTACCGACCGCGACACAGTTATTGCAGTGGCAGGCGCGCCCAAGAAGGAGTTCTTGAACCAGCCTGTGGGCCAGTTAGCGGAGCAAGCTATGGAAGACAGGCGCGGCATCGTGGTAAACGCAGAGCCGGGGAGCACGTGTGCTAGCTGTGCTATCGCTCACCCCGAAGGAGAGTGCCGCTTAACCGCGCAAGTAATTGCCCCGATCGTTGCGGATGGGCACCCGTTAGGAGCGGTAGTACTGTGTAGCCGGGAACCTAGGATGAGCATGGGTGAAATGGAAAGCAAACTGGTAGATACCGCTGCAGGATTTCTCGCCAAGCAAATGCAGGATTAAGAGCTCTTCGCGAGAGAGTGCTGCAAGCATTGCAGGCTCTCTCTTTTGTTTGCCATGTATGCTATACTCTTCTTGCGCAAACGCCGGACCGTGCGTAACGCCACGTTTGTAACGCGGTACTCGGTGTAGGGACGTGCCTCTGGCACGTCCGCTCGAAGCGAACGCATGTCCCACGAGTGAGAGGTGCAGCATGATTTATGTGGTAGGTCTAGGGCCGGGCGACCCCGGCTCTATTAGTCGGAGTGCGTGGGAGCTCTTAACTAAACCAAATGTCACCGTCGTCTTGCGCACTAGTCGGCACGGAACGGTGGCCGCGCTGCGAGAGGCAGGGGTTAATTTCTCGACCTGTGATGCCCTCTATACGCGTGAGAGCGACTTTGCAGCAGTTTACCGACGTATAGCTGACACGGTGTTAGCCTTGCCCGGTGAGGTAGTATACGCGGTGCCGGGAAGTCCCTTGGTGGCGGAGGCTACCGTGCCGCTTATTAGGCGGGGAGCAGAAGCGTGCGCTAGAAGCATCCGCATCCTACCGGCCATAAGTAGCCTGGAGGCGGTATGCGGCGAACTTGAGCTTGACCCCACCCGCGGCCTCGTCGCGCTCGACGCCCTAGAGGACAGCCTCTCGCTTAACCCACAGTGGGGGACATTGATTACCCAAGTCTTCGACAGGTTTACGGCGAGTGAGCTTAAACTCAAGTTGCTTCTGGTCTATCCGCCCGAGCACTGCGTGTCCGTCGTGCGTGCAGCAGGGCAAGCTGCTGCGGTGAGAGTTGATGTCGCCTTGGCCGAGCTTGACCACCGGGAGTTCACACATGAGGATACCGTCTACATACCACCCTGCCAGGACGCCCACCACCTTGGCTCCGCCATGGAGGCGTTTGCGCGTCTGATGGATATACTGCAGGGAGAGCAGGGCTGTCCCTGGGATCGCGAACAAACCCACCTTAGTTTGCGGCCCTATCTCATTGAAGAGGCCTATGAGGTGCTTGAGGCGATTGACAACGACGACTCCGAGGCCTTAGCCGAGGAACTTGGAGACCTGCTGTTACAAGTAGTCTTTCACGCGCACATTGCTCACCGTGAGAACCGTTTCGACCTAGTGGACTGCATTGAAGCAATTTCCCGCAAATTGATTCGGCGTCATCCGCATGTGTTTGACGGCCTGCAGGTAAGCGGCGCCGATGAAGTGCTGGCAAACTGGCAGCTCATTAAACAGGGTGAAAGGGAGGCCAGAGCGCAGGAGGGTTTGCTGGCTGGCATTCCTAAAGGGCTTCCGGCACTAGCAGAGGCCTACAAGCTGCAGCACAAGGCCAAGCAGGTGGGCTTTGACTGGCCAAACATTGACGGAGCCTGGAGTAAACTTTGGGAAGAACTACGAGAACTCGAAGGCGCAATCGATAGCCACAAGCAGGCTGAGATTGCAGGCGAGGCGGGCGACGCGCTGTTTTCGCTAGTCAACGTCTGCCGTTTCCTTAAAGTTGAACCGGAGACGGCTCTGCGGGAAGCTTCGCGCCGCTTTAAGCATAGATTCGACGAGGTAGCGCGTTTAGCTCGGGAGCAAGGCCTTAACCCTGCGGCATGTGGATTAGAAGCACTGGATAAGCTATGGGATGAGGTCAAACGCAGAGGATTCTAGAAAAATCCTTCGGAGAAGCAGGAGAAGCGTGGTAGGCTGCAGAAGTAGCCATAACCCGAATATTTCTTAAGGGAGGAAATTGGCATGAATAAGTCTCAACTCATCGACGTAGTTAAACAGCGCACGGATTTTACCAAGAAGGATATCGAGGTAGTGGTAAATGCGGTCTTTGACAGCATGAGCGAGGCCCTAGTGGCAGGAGAAAAAGTTGCCATCGCCGAGTTTGGCACTTTCTCAGTAAAGCACCGCAGCGAGCGCGAAGGGCGCAACCCGAAGACACAAGAGAAGTTGATTGTACCGGCAAGCAAAGTGCCAAGTTTCAGGCCATTTAAGACGCTTAAAGAAGCAGTAGACAAATAAAGCAAATGTGCAGGTTCGTACGCGAACCTGCACTGCATTTGGGGAGTTTGGAAGCAGATGAGGCTAGATAAGTACCTAAAGGTTTCGCGCCTAATCAAGCGCCGCACGTTAGCGAAGGACGTCAGCGAGGCAGGTCGCATTGAGGTAAACGGTAGAGTTGCCAAACCTGCGCACGACGTGAAAGTAGGGGACGTCATCACGCTGCATTTCGGCAGCCGCATCATCAAGGCGCGCGTCCTGCAAATTGAGGACTCCGCACGTAAAGCCGACGCCTCCCTGATGTACGAGATAATAGAGGAAGTGAAGGTGCTCTAGACGAGTTGTAGCGTGCCTCCTTGCGGATACTAGGAGTGAAAGCAAGGAGGGAACTTTTTTGCTGCACACTAAGAAACCGTTGTTGGGGTTGCTCGCTCTGGCAGTGATAACGTCGCTAGCTTTAACTGCCTGTCCTATGCTGCGCCGTCAAGAAGGGGTAAGAATTCCCGAGGCCATTCGTGCCGCCGACAGGCAGGAACCTACTATTCGCGTGTATATGCATGAAACAGGACAGATCGTAAGCATGCCTTTTGAGGAGTACTTGCTGGGTGTCGTCGCCGCCGAGATGGTACCGACTTGGCACATAGAAGCTCTAGCCGCACAGGCCATTGTGGCGAGGACGTTTACCTTGGACAAAATTGCGCGCCAGGGTGGGGTGCCAAATCGCAACGCCCATGCCTCGACCAACATCGAGGAGTTTCAGGCCTATAACGCCGAGCGCATTAACGACAACGTACGGCAGGCCGTGCAAAAGACTCGCGGCAGAGTGCTCAGCTATCGCGGCGAGTTTGTGCGTACCTGGTTTCACGCCTATTGCGACGGGCACACCAGCACCGCCGCCGACGGGCTAGCTTTTCGCGAGTTCCCCACACCTTTTATTACCCCTGTCACTGACATATGTCCGCAGTATACACCCGCAGAAGAGCGAACCTTTAGCGTGACCTTTACGCGCGCGGAGGTAGTGCAGGCGCTTAGGCAAATCGGGCAGACCCCAGGGGACTTCACGGAAATTAAAGTCTTGAAGAAAGACCGCGCCGGCCGCGCCGTAACGGTGCGTATCGGACGGGCTCAGGTTTCGGCACCTGCATTTCGCATCGCCATTGGCAGCACCAGGCTTAGGTCGACCAAATGGCAGGAAGTAAGCGTAGCGGGTGACCGCATTACTTTTCGCGGCAGTGGCTATGGGCACGGCGTTGGCCTTTGCCAGTGGGGCACGAAGGCGAGAGCCGAGCGCGGTGATGCCTACGCAGAAATCGTCAAGCACTACTTCCCTAAGGCTGAGCTCGCGCAAATTTGGGATTAGCCAGACATGTCTCCTCCTTTGCCTGAATATACATGAGAGGGTAAGGAAGCAAGGAGGGGGAACCATGGCCGAAGAAACCTATAATCACCGGGTATTGCTTACTAACCGCGAGCAAGCGGTAGTAGAGGGCGTGGTGCATGTCGAGAAGTTTGACGAGGACGAGATTGTAGTTGAGACCGACCTTGGCATGATGGCCATTCGCGGCGAGGATTTAAACATCAAGGAAATCAGCGTCGATCAGGGGCGCATGGTCGTAGACGGCGCGGTAAGGAGCATCGACTATCTCGACGACCGCCTGAGAACCGGCAAGGGCAAAGGGCGGGGGTGGCTTGAACGGATTTTCTCGTAGAGGAACAAGTCGCTCGTCTCGCGGAAATTCTTACGCTCGGCGTCGTACTCGGGGTGGCCATTGACCTGTATAGGGTCGTCTCTGTCATATTTAACCCCGGGAAGTACTTGGCGGCGCTACTCGACCTCATTTTTTGGGGAGTATGTGCCCTACTTGCTTTTCAGTATCTCTTGGCAAGTTCCGCCGGTGTTCGGGCTTATATGGGCTTGGCGCTAGCCGTCGGCGTAGGCGCAGAGCAGCTGGCCATCGGGCATTATGTCAGGCGCCTAGGCTTGGCCGCCCTGGGCTTATCAGCCAAACTGCTGCGCGTGGTTGTCACGGCTCTTGCCGCCATCGCGGACGTGTTGGGAGGGGTAATGGCATGGCCTCTCTTGCGCGTGGTTCGTTTTTTACGTGTCCTGTTAGGCATGGCGCAGAAAGCAAAAATATTCTCGCGCATAGCAGGAAAAGCCCGCGAACTAGAGAAGTAATACACTTACCTAGTTGCGGAGGATGGCTATGTCAAGCACACATGCCCTGCCGAAAATCGTGTCGTTCCCCGTTAGGCAACCGTTAAAAGCTAAGCGCAAGCAGCGCAGGCGGGTGCCTTGGGTTTTGTGTTGCTTGTGTGCCATCGTGGCCTACTTTATGGTCGTGTATGTTAACCAAGAAATAGAAATGCTTCAGCTTCGCCGCGCCGAAGCCGAGTTGCGCGCCCAAGTGGCAGCGTTGCAGCAGGAGTCTGCTCGTCTACAGCGCGAAATTGCACGCCAGAGTACCGACGCCTACATTGAGCGCGAAGCGCGCGAGCGCCTCGGCCTACTCTTGCCACAGGACAAGATTTTCTCACCCATTTTCGTAACCCCCCGCGGCCCCAGTGAGTGAAGCAAAAGGGACGGAGCTTTTTGCTTCACTAGCACTTTGCACTTGGCACTTCGCACTTAGGGGAAACGGGAGGGGTGCCCGGTGCCCCTTCCTTGTTCACGATTCCTGATTCATGATTCATGATTGCTTACGGCGTACGGCGTACAGCGGAGGGCGGAAAGCGGAGAGCCACTCCCGTCATTGCAGTTCATGATTCACGATTCCTGATTCGTGATTGCCCCAGTCCACCGCTCACGGCCGACGGCCTCTACATGCATTGACATTTGCACGCCTTGTTCCGTATAATACTGAAGGTACACAATCAATTCTAGGAGGAATAAGTTTTTCATGGCATTGGGAGTAGGCACCATTTTGAGTGGTATTGTCACCGGCATTACTAGTTTTGGTGCTTTTGTCGAGCTGGAGACAGGCGAAACTGGTCTCGTGCATATCTCAGAAGTAGCTGACGCATATGTTAAGGACATCAATGAGCACCTTAAGCTGCGCGAGAAGATTGTCGTCAAAGTCATCAACATTGACAGCAAAGGCAAAATTGGCCTCTCCATTCGCCAGGCAAAACGTCGTCCTTCTATTTCTTTTGAAGAGCGCATGAATCGCTTTCTTAAGGACAGCGAAGAACGCCAGACCGATTTGCGCAAGCATACTGACGCTAAACGCGGTGGGCGCGGCACTTCATTTAGAAAATCAGGCCAATAACGAAAGTTACCGTTGCTTTGGCGCGCATTTTGTACTAAAATAGCTCTTGTCGCTAGGCGGCGTAGCTCAGTTGGCCAGAGCATGCGGTTCATACCCGCCAGGTCACTGGTTCGAATCCAGTCGCCGCCACCATTCCCGCGCCAATAGCTCAGTTGGTAGAGCAACTGACTCTTAATCAGTGGGTCCGGGGTTCGAGTCCCTGTTGGCGCACCATGTAAAATCAAGGCTCTCTGGGGTTTCGCCCGGAGAGCCTTTTGGCGTTTGTGACCGGCAGTTCCGACTATTGACTATTATTGGCATTGCCGCTATAATCAACTTTGTAATTTTGCCGCACACTATATGTGCGTGCGGAAAGTTGGTGAATGACATGGTCCATAAAGAGCAACTAGAAATTCTCGCACTGCAGTCCGGCGGAGTCTTTCGAACCTCGGATCTGGCTGCGCTTGGATATACCACTTATGGAATCCGCAAGCTGCTTGCCGAACGCATTATCGAACGCATAAAGCCTAGCTACTACCGACTGTACGAGTCGGCAACCGAAGTGTCAGAAGCGATGCAAATAGCGCAACTGTTTCCCGACGGTGTTCTATGTATGCACACGGCGCTCTTCTATTACCGATACTCCGATCGGACTCCTTTGGTGTGGGAACTCGCATTCGACAGAGATACCTCTAAATCACGATTCAAGCTTGATTACCCTTTTGTGCATCCTTATTACATGAAGTCGGAGTATCTCAACTTTGGTGTAACGACGGCGGAATACGAAGGTTGCACACTAAAGATTTTCGACAGGGATAGGCTTATCTGCGAGTGCGTCTATTACGAACACAAGATGGATCGAGAATCGTATAACAAGGCTGTCCAAGGGTATGTCGCAGATGTAAGGAAGAATGTGCCTCGTCTCCTGGAGCACGCCACAAAACGCAGGGTCCTGAAAAAAGTAAAGAATCGGATAGGGGTATGGCTCTGATGGATGTAGGTGCATCGGTTATCGAGAGGCTGAAGCATAAATCCAAAGAAACCAGGAAACCGCTGCAGCTGTATCTACAGCTATTCTGTCAGGAGGAGTTCCTGCGTCGGCTGGCAGCATCGAGATTTAGAGACAATCTTGTGTTAAAGGGCGGATTGTTTATCTTTTGTCCCGCCTGCTGTCATGACATATTCTCTGGAAAGCACTGTTGCCGAGAAGTTTGATGCTTTACTACAGCGGCTAGAACTGACTAGCCGAATGAAGGATATGCACGACATTTATTATCTGGCGAACATTTGCGACTTTGATGGCCGTGCCCTTCAGCAAGCGATTTTCGAAACGCTGCAGAATCGCGCAACATCCTATGAAAGTGATAGTTTCACACGGGTGATTGCATTGGCGCAAAACAAAGACATTCAGCTGCGATGGCGGCAATATCTGCGCCGAATGAAATTGGAGGAACCTTTGCTAGAAGATGTCATGGCTATCATCGACAAGTTCCTGCGTCCCGTATGGCAGGCAGTAGTTGAGGAGACCGAAGTGCTAGGATGTTGGCGTTGCAGGGAAAAGATGTGGGGCTCTGTTACCGAGCAGGTATAGTGCCAGGGTAAACCTGTCGGCAAGGTGGGGTACGACGGCGCACACTGCCCACACTACGGCCAATCCCAACCCCGCTGCCGCGGCTGCCATAACTAACCCCTCGCCTGCAAGCACAGCCATCATTAACGCCTTGCTGTGGCCGATGGCTCGCATAACGCCAAGCTCGTAGGATCGCTCACGTAGCGCGAGATAAAAGAGCGCGAATATCATCAGGTTAACGGCAGACAGGCCAAGGCTACTGACAACAACCGCCATAGCCAACGCTATCATGCCTAAGAGGTGTTTCTTGAAGTTGTTCCTAAAGGAGACGACTCCTAGCCACAACATGGGATCATGCCCCTTTCGATATGTCTTCTAGCCCTTGGTCTGTAAGTCGGTTTGCCAGCAGACTACTATAAAGGATTAGAGCCAGTATCGTAAAGCCAGCAGATAGTCCGTAGTTTATCCGGCCGTCAACCTCTAGGATAGCCGTGGCGATAGGGAGGGAGGCCAGTGATACAAGCTTCTTGGTGGAGCCCAGGGAGCCAAAAAACCGCCGTGCCTCAGCCGCCGGGACTGACGCGTACAGCATATCGGTGTGGTGTGGATCCCAGAGCGTCGCGCCGATACTGCTGACGACGTAGGCCAAAACCATGATGGTGGGTGTTGTCTGCGTAATTAGAGCGATAGAGGTAACGCCCATTAGCAGCAGCCCAAGCACCACATCTCGGGCCCGATTTGCCTGCGACACGAAGCGAGCTGCGACCATAACACCTATCGAAGCGCCAATCTCTACTAGTGCCACTAAGAGAAACGTCCCGCGCAGGGTATTAACTACAAACAGCGTCCAGACAACCAACGGCACCAGGCAACCGGCCAAGTAAATAAGCAAATCAATCACGACGATAGGCTTCGTCACCAGCGACCACTGCCCGCGCATGTTCAGAGTCGTCATGCCGACATTCCCCGTCTTGGTGGGTAGCCACCAAAGAGGCAAAAGTGTCGCCGCAACTGAGAGAAGCCCCACTCCAAACGCCCAAGGGTGCCCTGTGGCAAAGCAGAGGTAGGCGACCCCAACTCACTCTCCTCCAGTCATGCCAATTATAAGGGAAGTCTATTAGTATCACAAGGACATTATACTAGCATGTGGCAATCAGACCTCCCTCCGCACCAACTTCCCATCCGTTATCTCATACACCATATCTGCGACGTTCTCTATAAGTCGCTTGTCATGGGAAACAAAGAGAATGGTGCCGGAGTAGCGCTTCATCATTGTCTCTAGCGCCTCCATACTGGGCAGGTCCAAAAAGTTGCTCGGCTCATCCATTAAGAGAATGTTGTACTTCCCAAGCAGCATCTTAGCTAGGTGCAGCTTAATAATTTCACCCCCACTCAATACTGCTAGGGGTTTATGGATGTCTTGCTGAGAGAATCCCATAGCCGCCAGCACGGAACGTATTTCTGAATGCTGGTATTCGCAGTCCTCTTGCATAAACTCCATGACGACCTGCTCTTGGTTCACTTTGTACCCCTGCTGCTCAAAGTAACCGATTTGCGCTTTGGGCGATACTGAGATGCCCGCCTCACGGTTTAGAATCATTCTGAATAGCACTGTTTTTCCCACCCCATTGTCGCCTATAAAGGCCACCTTTGCGCCGAGGGGGATCTGAAACGTTACATCTTTGAAGAGCAATCTTTCGCCAAGTTGCTTGTTTAAGTCAGATGCAATTATAGGGTAGGGGTTGTGCAATTCCAAGGCCTTGCTCTGCCGGAAGCGAACGGTCTTTAGTGCTTCGGGCGCCCGTATATTCCCAAGACTCGCTATGCGATGTTCAATGTTTTTGGCCGCATTATGGAGAGTCTTTTGCTTGCTGCCCGCACTTTTCTCATGCCCCATGCGTCCGGCGCTTTCAGTGCTCTTTGCCTTCTGCTCAATCTTTCGGGCTTGCTTCTGTTTCTCTTCAGCTGCACGAGTTAGCCTGTCCCGTTCTGTCGTTAGTAGCTCATACTGCATGGACTTGCGCTGCCGCTCTTCTTCTTTCTGTTGCAGGTAGTCAGAATATCCACCCCAGTACTCGGTGATTCTCCCGTCCTTTAGCTCCCAAATCTTGTCCACTACCTGATCCAAGAAATAGCGATCATGGCTGATGACGACAAGGGCACCCGAGAAGCGCTTAAGCTGCCCTATGAGGAATTCAATGCCTGACCTGTCGAGATGACACGTGGGTTCATCCGCCAGAATCCCATGTACCTGTTCGGATAGCGCCTGTGCGATCTTCTGACGAGTTTCCTCACCTCCGCTCAGTCCATCATGCTGCAGCTCCAAAACGCCTAGCCGACTCATTAGTGCACTTGTGTCTACATCGCTCAGGCATGCGTCTTCTAGCTGCGGAATATAGGCGAACCTGCCGAGGCGGTTAATCCTGCAGCCAGAGGGGGTAATGCTTCCAAGCAACACCTTTAGAAGCGTGCTCTTGCCGGCACCATTGCCGCCTACCAGTCCAATCCGGTCAAAGGCATGAATCTCAAGCTCATCTATGGTCAGTACGTCACGCCCGTGGTATTCCACATAAATGTCACTAGCCTTTATCAAAAGTTCCATATGAACCTCCTGCAATCTTCATGGCTCTTAGAACAGCGCAAAAAAAGCAGACCAGGGCTCACGCACGAAGCGGGCCTTGATCTGCTCTACGATAAGCATGCAACACTAGGGCTTAGCCTAAAGCGGCCGACCAAGTGTATCCATGACTATGCGCAAAATAAGCACAACAAAAAGCCCACTGCTGTGGATTAGGCCTTGTCGTTGTGTGCTTATCTAGCGCGTCTACCACTCATGGATTACAGCAGGCCTCCTTCATAGACTTAAAGTCATTCTCGCATGCCTTTGATTTCCTGTCAATCGCCTGGAAAATTACACTCGGCAGGCTAGAATGCCACCGTCAGCATAAACTTCATCTTCTCTGCGGCAAGCACCGCGTGCGGCACTTCTGCGGGCATGACAATGGCTTCGCCTGCCGATAGCCTATGCTTTTCGTCGGCAATTGTCACTTCTACAACGCCGTCGAGTACCAGCACCAAAGCGTCGCCACCGGACGCATGCGTGCTAATTTCCTCGCCCTTGTCAAACGCAAAGAGCGTGATGCTTAGGTTTTGGTTCTGGATAAGCGTTTTGCTGATGATTTGCCCATCCTGGTAACTCACTAGGTCTTTCATGCTAAGCACTTTAGAGGTCTCAATGTTCTTGAGAATCTTCCTCGGCATAAGGCACCTCCACTAATCTCTTACATGCAGTGTATCAATGATGGGGAGACAAATGCAAGTGGCCGATGAATCATCGTTCTCGTCTTCACAAAGTGCTCAGCGCCGGAGTGCGATTCCCTGACGGCGCACCACTCCTGTGTACTTGGTCGTGGCATAACGTACAGAGTGTGACCAAGTTCTCCTCGGTATTTTCTCCGCCGCTCGCATGGGGGCTGTTGTGGTGCAGTTCTAGGTGTCTCGGGTCTGACCTGTCCCAGAGGTCTTTATTCCAACCACACGCAGTACACTGGTAGTTGTCTCTCCTCAACACTCTGCCCCTGACAAAATCCGAGATAACTCGGTCATGTTCAGGGCTTTGCCTCAGGGACTCTAGAAGGTAGGTACCTATAGGCAGGTCGGGGCGTCCCGTGTGCTTTGTTATGACCGACCAACCGAACTCCGTTCTCAGTTCTCGAATACGCCTCGCCCACTCCGTTTTATCACCGGAGACGTATCGGAGTTCTTCGCCGGAAACAGGCATTCCTACGTTATGCTGCAAGTACCGCAACAGCTTGTTCCTGACAGGGCCTGTACTTTTACGAATTTCATTGGCGACGTGCCATCTGAATGCCGCCTCAGTGTCCTGGACTTGCGACATTAAAACATACTGATTTGGCCTGACATCCTTAACAATCAGGTCTCTAATGATAAACTCATTCTCCGAAAGCATTTCCTTTAAAGTCAATCCGCTGACTATCAACCAGCCAAACTGGACTCTTAGCTCCCGCACGCGTCGTGCATATTCCTGTATGCCAGAAATGATTAGCAGCTCATCGCCGTCAATAACGGTGAGCGGATACTTTCTAAAATAGGAGAGAATCCTATGTCGGGCACTATTCTGCTCGGGGTCGGACTCCGAAATAGACAGTGAACTGCCGAGCTCCCGCAACTTAACCAAAACGTGGACAAGGCAAAGCACTTTGGGCCTCAACTCGTCCCCACGCAACTCATCTTCATAGTTGCTCATCAACTGCTGCAGTTCTCGTCGCAAACCCTCCGAACATACCCTCTTCAAGCGGCCACGCTCCCTTACGCTGGGATTCAGTTAAGCGTGCTCCTGTGTGAGAAGCACATATACTATGTCGGCGATTCTAGCTGCCAACAAGGGTGGGACGGCGTTACCAATCTGCTTTGCAATCTCTGTCTTTGTGCCGGAAAAACGAAAGGAGTCGGGGAAGCTCTGAAGACGGGCAGCTTCCCGGTGTGTAATTGGCCGATGCTGCACGGGGTGGAGATAGCGCCCTTTCTCCGGCTTAAAGAACTCAGTGCGAATGGTGAATGCGGGTCTGTCCCACCACAGCCTGCCAAAGAGGTCTGTCCCACCAGATTCCTTTCTTATCCAGCAGTCGGGGGTAAGCTCAGGGGCTACTCGCAGCAAATCGAAGCGATTCATCCCCTCCTCCGGAATCGCCATATATCTCTGGATGCTAATTTGTGTTGGAGTCCGCCCAAAATGCAGGTCTAGGGGTGGTTCATCCCCTCTAAGGTCAGTCCCCTGGGGATCCGGCAAATCGCCTATGGCATGTCTGACGTTCCGCCAAGGTTGGGCCGTTGGCAAGTATGCATCCGGCCACAAGAACGCCAGCTCGCTCTGTAATCGCTTGGCAGGGTTAAAATGGGTCTTCCTAGGAGGGAAAAGGCCAGATGGGTCTAACTTGGCTCCAATTATGACCGCTCGTACACGCGTTTGCGGCACCCCATAATCCGCAGCGCATAGCTTGTCCGACACGACGCTAAAGCCTAACTGCCCTGCAGCCTCCACAATGCGGCTATATTCGTCGGACTGCAGTAGCTGCGGCACATTCTCAATAACAAAAACCTTTGCGCCGCACCTCTTGACCACCTCAAGAAATGGCCTCCACAGCTCATTGCGGGGATCGCCATGCCGGTTTTTATTCAATAGGCTGAACCCTTGGCAAGGCGGCCCACCAATAACGACATCTGCTTGAGGTATTTCATGTCGGTTGTCGGCCAGAATGTCATTGATGTCCCCCAAGACGCAGTGTTCGCCGAAGTTTCGGTTGTAGGTCGCCACACAATGCTTATTAAAGTCATTTGCCCATACCGGTCTAAAGGCATGGCCAAGACCTGCCGTGAAGCCGAGCGTCATTCCTCCCGCCCCGCAAAACAAGTCAATTAAGGCGAACTGATGGCGCTTAGACGAGAGCGTGCCAGAGGCACGCTCTTGGTACACAAGTTCATCTTCCCTAACTAAACTGATTGCACCCGTCGCCACAGGCATCCCTCCTCACCACCAAAGCATCGCTGAGCTCATTTTATCAAACATTTGTTCTCCACTCAAGGGTTCTGAGGGAACTCGGTGCGTGGTCATGATAAGCCCTTCACAAAGTACTTAACACGGTGTAAAATATAGTTGCCTGAAGCAAAGGGGCGACCTGATGCTGTGGGCAAAACTAAAGGCCTAAGTCCAAGGAGCAGTCTGAGGGCAGGGGAAAACCAATGCGTGGTTGACGCCTGCTTTCGCGAGCAGGTTTTTTGCTTTATGCAGAGGAGGAATAGTACATGAACGCATCGGAGAATCGCATTGCCGTGATTGGCATAGTGGTGTTGCGCCGCAGCGACGCGGCAAAGCGCGTCAACGCAGTGTTAAGCGAGCACGGCGAGGTTATTGTCGGCCGCATGGGCGTGCCATATCGCGAGAGGGAGCTATCGGTAATCGCGCTGATTGTCGACGCTACGACAGACGAAATCGGGGCACTGACGGGGAAGCTTGGCAACATAGAAGGCGTAAAAGTAAAAGCCGCCATGACTCTGTAACCGGGGAAGGGGAGACAACCATGCAGACAACCGTGCATATAGGCATAAATGAGCAGCCCTACCCAGATAAAGGTCGCGTCGCGGATATCCTAGCCAAAGCCGAGGCCTGCGCAGGGCTTTCTGCTGAGGAAGCGGCAGAATTGCTAGCTCTTCCCGCGTCTTTTGACGACAGCCTCTTTGCCAGCGCTAAGCGCGTCAAGCAAAGGCTATACGGCGCGCGCGTGGTGCTGTTTGCGCCGCTTTACATCTCTAACCTGTGTACTAACGGCTGTTTGTACTGCTCGTTTAGACAAGAGAACACGCAGTTGACGCGCAAGAAACTCAGCCAAGCAGAAATCGCCGAGCAAACAGAGTTCCTCATCAACATGGGGCATAAACGCTTACTGCTTGAGGCGGGAGAAGACCCAGCCGGCGCACCCCTCGCCTACGTGCTAGAGTCCATTCACACCATCTACCGCGCTGGCTGTCCGGGGCGCGAGATTAGGCGTGTTAACGTCAACATTGCCGCCACCACCGTGGAGGATTATCGTGAGCTTAAGGCGGCCGGCATCGGCACATACCAGCTCTTTCAGGAAACGTATCACCTGCCCACGTATGAGCGTATGCACCCACGCGGCCCAAAGGCCGACTATCATTATCACCTTACGGCTATGGACAGGGCAATACAGGGCGGCATCGAGGACTATGGCCTAGGCGTGTTGTTTGGCCTCTACGACTATCGGCAAGAGGTACAAAGCTTAATCGCGCATGCCGGCGAACTTAAGTCAAAATACGGCCTAGGCCCGCACACCGTCTCCGTGCCGCGCCTACGCCCGGCCAAAAACACGCATCTGCCGGATACCTACCTATTGAACGACCAGCAGTTTGCGCGCGTTGTCGCCGTGTTGCGCCTCGCACTGCCGTACACAGGCATTATTCTCTCCACGCGCGAAGCTCCCTTGATGCGTGACTTCCTGCTAGACGTAGGCGTGTCGCAGATGAGCGCGGCATCATCTACCGCACCGGGCGGGTACGGCAGAGAGACCGACAGCCGTCAGTTTGAAGGGGTAGACCACCGCTCGCTTGACGAAGTAGTGGAGGGCATTATCAGGCGGGGATACGTGCCTAGCTTTTGTACCGGGTGTTACCGCAAAGAGCGCCGCGGTGCAACGTTTATGCATCTGGTGGAGCACGGGCAGATCAAGGACATGTGCCAGACCAATGCGCTCCTGACGCTGGCCGAATTTGTCCTGCAGTTTGCCTCCCCGTCGACGCGGGAAGCTGCCGAGGCACAATGGGAACGCTGGCTAAGTGACATTCCCGTCGGCGCTATGCGTCATGCCGCGCGCGAGAAGCTCAAACAGGCGCTAGCCGGGGAGAGTGATGTCTATGTCTAGTACACTAATCGAGCGTGCCGAGAATGCGGGCGGGGAACTTAGCGTTGCCGAAATCGCGGAGCTACTTGCTCTTGCCGCCGACAGTGAACTGGAGCTGCTCTGGCAAGCCGCAGACACGGTGCGTCGCCGGGAAGTTGGCGAGGAGATTTGGCTGCGCGGGTTGCTTGAGTTCTCGAACGTATGCCGCTGCAACTGCCTTTACTGCGGATTGCGCCGCGACAATAAGGAGCTGCCACGCTATCGCTTGACCGAGGAGCAAATCCTCGCAGCGGTTGCAAGGTTAGGGCGCCTCGGTATCGGCACGGTGGTCTTGCAGTCGGGTGAGGACCCTTTCTTTACTGAGGAGCGGCTAGTCCGGCTGCTGCAAGCCATAAAGAAGGAGTCTAAAGAGCACTCCTTCGATATGGCTATTACGTTAAGCATCGGCTATCGGCCTAAGTCTGAGCTTAGCGCCTTCAAGCAGGCGGGAGCAGACCGCTTTCTTATTCGCCATGAAACGGCTAATGAGACGCTCTACGGAGCGTTCCATCCGGAGTCCGCGCTTGCCGACCGCGTGCGGCAGTTAAACGACTTGCGCGAGCTTGGCTACGAAGTAGGCTCCGGCTGTCTCGTCGGTCTGCCCGGGCAGACTGTCGCAGACCTCGCGGCCGACATTGCCCTCGCGCGGGAACTTGACGTAGATATGTTTGGCGTAGGCCCGTTTGTTCCCCATCCTGCCACGCCTTTGGCCGCTGCCCTCCCCGGAAGTACCCTAATGACCTACAAAATGATTGCTGTAGCGCGCCTGGTGCTGCGCGACGTGCATATCCCGGTGACGACGGCGCTGTCTACCCTAGAAGAAGACGGCAGAGAAAAGGGGTGGATGCGCGGTGCGAACATCGTCATGCCTAACGCTACGCCCGCACCTTACCGGGCGCAATACGAGCTGTACAAGAACAAGCGCTGCATCGACGACACGCTCGAACACTGCCGCGGTTGCCTAGGCCGGCGCATCGGGAGCGTCGGGAGAGTTATCGGTCAAGGGCGGGGCACTGCGTTACGGCTCCTGCGGAAGGGGGCGCAAGCATGAACAAGGCGCCGCAGGCGGTAAGGCCGCATGTTGTCCTTGTGGGTCGCTGCAACGTAGGCAAATCTACACTAATTAACGCGCTGTGCGAGCAGAGCGTGGCACTCGTATCGGCACACCCCGGCACTACCACCGACCCGGTGAGTAAATCCATGGAGTTGTTGCCCTACGGGCCGGTCGTGCTTGTAGACACGGCGGGGCTAGACGACGAGACAGCTCTCGGCAGAGAGCGGGTTAAACTCACGGAACGTGCGCTACGCAAAGCAGACTTAGTATTGTTAGTGGTAGAAACGCACGCGCTCTATCCTCTCGAACAAGAAATGCTGGCGCGCCTAAATAAACGCGGCACGCATGTCTTAGTGGTCGTAAACTGTCACACCGAACCAAGCAGCGAGACTCTAATCGGGAGCACCGCGCCTGTAATGGCGGTCAATGCCCTAAGCGGGCAAGGTGTGCGTGCGCTCAGGGAACGCATTGCGGCAGCACTCAAGAGCGCAGTCGCGGAAGTGCCGTTAGTGCGCGATTTGCTGACCGGCCAAGGTGCGGTAGTACTTGTCACCCCAATAGATAAAGCCGCGCCTCAGGGCAGGCTGATTCTCCCGCAGGTGCAAGTTTTGCGCGACATCCTAGACGGCGGCCAAATAGCGCTGGTCTGCCGCGAAACAGAACTAGCCGCAGCGCTAGCTCGCTTAAGTGAACCGCCGGAGCTGGTTATTACCGACAGCCAGGTCTTTTCTCTGGTGGCGCAAATCTTGCCTGGCGATGTCCCCCTAACCTCTTTTTCTCTCCTGATGGCCCGTTACAAAGGAGATTTGCCAGTCTTGGTGCAAGGAGTTCGCGCCATCGACGGCTTGCAGCCACAGGACCGCGTGTTAATTGTGGAGGGGTGTACTCACCATAGTCAGGAGGACGATATCGGCCGCGTTAAAGTCCCGCGGCTGCTTGAGCGCAAGGCCGGCGGCGAACTGCGCTTTACGTGGGCTATGGGCCCGAACTTTACCGCTGACATTGCCGCGTATCGGCTAGTCGTCCACTGCGGCGCCTGTATGCTAAACCGCCGCGAGATGCTGTCTCGGCTAGAGGTAGCAAGAGAAGCGGGGGTTCCCATCGTAAACTACGGGGTGTTACTGGCACATTTTAGCGGCATCCTGCAGCGCAGTTTGGCTCCGCTTATGTCAAAAAAGCCATCCGACACATTTTTCTCTCCCACCTCCCACACCTACAACTTCTAGTAGGGGTACTTTGCGGACACTACCAGATGCATGCCAAATTTGTCGTCATTTTTGTCTAAAACTAGGCCTCAAAGCGACAGATTACGCGCCGCCGCACCTCTACACTATTCCCACAACAAGCAATTGCGGGGGGTGTAGATTTGCAGGCTAACGCGATGCGGGCATCTGTAGCGGCAGTAAACAACATGCTTGTTCTGCCAAAGTCCTGGCGGGCGGGACTAAGCCGTATGGCACCGCTGTGGGCCTTGGGCTTCTTTCTCGCGCGTGCCGAGGTTTATGGGGAGTTGTCGCCATTTGCGCTTAGTTTCCTCGCGGCTGTGCGCCTGGCCTTGCCGGGCAGCGAATGGCTGACAGGAGGGTTTCTTACCCTTGGTGTGCTGTGGCGAGGCGGCTTTATGGCCACAGTGATGTTTATGGCTACCATTCTCGCCTATATCGCCTGTGAAAAATCCATGGTCGCGGCACGCAGCAGCGTCTTGCGTGCGGGCTTTGCCGGCCTGGCGGTGATAGTCGTTAGAATCCCTTTGTTTTTGTGGCAGACACCCACACTGTTTGAGGGCATAGTGACCCTGCTGGAAGCGGGCCTCACCGCGGTGTTAGCCTTAGTCTTCTTTCACGCCGTCAAGATTGTAGGGACGGCAAGTTCTACCCGCAGCTGGCGGACGGAAGAAATGTTGTCTTTAGCCATTACAGGCGGCATTCTGGCTTTGGGACTCGGCGGAGTGTATGTCGGTGGGATGTCTCTCAGGGGCGTAGCACTAAACTACGTCGTGCTACTCGCGGCCTACACAGGCGGTGCCACGTGGGGTGCAGCCGCAGGCGGAGCCGTGCCGTTCGTCGCTTACTTCGGCCATCCGTTATCGCTGTCTTTCGTCGGTGCGTACACCTTCGCCGGACTAGCCGGAGGGGCGCTGCGAGAATGGCGCAAAGCAGGCGTAATCCTCGGCTTTTTCGCTGCTACTGCCGTGACCGCGGCAAGTATGGGCGGACGAGATTACATCTGGCGCATGCTACTTGGGGTGGGAGTAGCCGGAATACTACTTGTTTTAACAGCCCGCGGCACCTGCTCTAAGATTTACCGGCTGTTGCCGCTCGCGGCCCGCGAGGAGACAGACCCGGCACCCACGTATTCTGCCCGTCTGCAGCAGTTAGCCGGACAGAGGCTAAGCGACCTTTGTGCCGTGTTTACCGAGCTGTCCGAGACGTTTAGCGAACCGGCACACGCAAGCCGCAGCCCCGACCAAACCGAGGCCGCACACAAACTCATGGAGCGCCTCGCTTGCGACGTGTGTGAAGAGTGCCAAGGCAAACAAATGTGCTGGGACAAAGAATTCTACAAGACTTATCAGGATATGCTTGGGCTCTTAGCGTTTACCGATGCGCACGGTCAGATTAGCATGGAGCACCTTCCCCCACACTTGCGACGACGATGTCAAAGGCCGCGTGAGCTAATTAGGTGCGTCAACTCGCTCGCGGAGTTGTGCCGGCAGGGGTTGTACTGGGAAAGGCGAGCCTCTGACACGCGCCGCTTAGTGGGCATACAGCTGCAGGGCGTCGCCAAGATTATGGCCGCTCTCTCGCGAGACCTTAACTTAAGTGTGGAATATCTGCGCGATATCGAGGAACGAATCATCCGTGAGCTGGCCGCACAGGGCATCTACTCCCCACAGGTAGAAGTAGTAAAGAGCCAAAACGGCAGAATAGGAGTATCTATTACCAAGCATGCCTGCGGCAACGGCGAGAATCACTGCGCTGCCGTCCTCGTGCCCTTGGTCACGAGCCTGGTGGGTAGGCAGGTGTCGCGCGAGGGAAGGTGCGCCTCATTGCAGCGCAAGACAAAGTGCTCCGTTCACTTGTCTACAGCGCATGTGCTGGCGACCGAGACGGGAATCGCGCAGCTGGCGGCCTCGCCTAAAATTTCGGGCGACAGCTACCGCGTTACGGAAATTATCGGCGGGAAACTAGCCCTTATGGTCAGTGACGGCATGGGCAACGGCCCTCTGGCGCATCAGGAGAGTCGCACAGTCGTTAATTTGCTAGAGCAGATGCTGCGCGCCGGTTTTGACAAAGAAGTTACCGTGCAGACCATAAACTCCGTTCTATCTCTTAGGTCACATGCGGAGACGTTTGCCACGCTAGATATGGCGTTAGTAGACCTTTACAACGGGAACGTGGAAGTCGTGAAGATTGGCGCCAGCTCATCGTACCTGCGCCGCGGCGACCGCGTCGAGGTGATTCGGGCAGACTCGTTGCCGGCCGGAATCTTGGCGAACATAGAGGTTGAGACTAGGAAACTGACCTTCCAACGCGGCGATATCTATGTCTTGGTGTCAGACGGCGTCCTGGAGGGGCAGCAAGGCATTGCTGACAAAGAAGAATGGCTCTGCCGCATTCTCAGGCAGGCCGCGCTGGAAAAAGCGCAAGACCTAGCGGAGTATATTCTCAACCGCGCCAAAAACAACCTTGGCGGCAGTATTCCCGACGATATGACGGTAGTCGTCTTGCGAGTCCTAGATAAGACAGTCAGTATACCTCTGGTCGGATGAGGCCGCGTGCGGCCTCATCCGCGCTTTTACTACCCCGTGGTTAGTGTTATAGTAGGTTATATGGAAAGGACTAAAGCACGTGCGGACGTAGCGCAGGCGGTAAGGCAGTTTGTCGCGGAGCAGAGTATCATCAGCCATGGCGACCACCTGCTCGTCGGAGTCTCCGGCGGGGCAGACTCAGTCGCCTTGTTGCTGTGCCTCTGCGAACTTGCCGCGCCCTTGGCTGTTAAGCTAACCGTTGCGCATCTTAATCACGGGTTGCGAGGGCAAGCGGCAGATGAAGATGCGCACTTTGTGGCTGATTTGTGCGCCCGCTTGGCAATCCCGGTAATGATAGGCAAAGTTGACGTAGCCGCGCGACGCAAAGAGAGTCATGAATCCCTGCAGCAGGCGGCGCGTGCGGAGCGCTTTCGCTTCTTTGCCGCAATCTGTCGCGAACAAGGACAGAATAAAATTGCGTTGGCCCACCATCAGGGGGACCAAGTCGAAACAATACTCCTTAACCTGATTCGGGGCACCGGCCTGCAGGGACTTGCCGGCATGAAGCCGCTTGAGCGCGGACTTTTTGGCCTTACGCTTATTCGCCCTCTGCTCTCTGTCGACAGAGTGGATATTCTGGCTTTTTTGGCGGAGCGTGGGCAAGGATATAGGGAGGATTACACAAACTTAGATACCAAGTACCGCCGCAATCTGGTGCGCCACGAGGTTTTGCCGCTGCTTAGCGGGATAAACAGTGACGTAGCGGGAGCCCTGCTTAGGGTGGGGGACCACGCCCGCGCGGCCGACGACTATATCTCTCTGCAGGCAGCTTCGCCTTGGCAGGAGTCGTATCGGTCGTTGCCCTATGGCACGGGGTTGCGGGCGGATGTTCTGCTCGCTTGCCATCGCGCGCTCGGAGCGCGTCTGCTCGCGTGGGCATACGCAAAGGAGCGCGAGGGGGAGGGTGACCTAGAGACCGTGCATATTGAAGCGTGCCGGAGGCTGCTTAACAGCCAGACCGGGCGCAGAATCCACTTGCCGGGCCATATTACCGCACTGCGCACGCGCGACTGCCTTGTGTTCTATCGCGAGCGGCGCGAGCCGGACACGCCTTTTGAGCTAGAGCTGACCCTGCCCGGCGAGGTGACTTTGCCGGACGGCAGCACGCTTACGGCGGAGCCGGTGGAGCATCTGCCGGCAGGCTACCCGCCGCCCTCTGCCCCGGTGGCTTATGTTGCCGGATTAAATCATTTGCTTAAGGTGCGAAACCGCCGGCCCGGCGACACGTACATACCTTTAGGAGCGTCAGGACATAAGAAGCTCAAGCGGTCCATGAGTGAGGCCGAGATTCCCTTGCCCTGGCGGGATAGGCTCCCTGTCGTCGTCGCCGACGGCAGGGTGGTGTGGGTGCCTGGGCTCCGCATTGCCGAGGAATTTCGCGTGCCGGAAACTAGATTAGGGTACGTATTTAAGTTAACGTACCTGCATGGGGGGAAGAATACATGCAACAACTAGATTTGCGCGTGCTTATCCCGCGCCAAGACATTGCCGCCAAAGTGCAGGAGATGGGCGAAGCCGTAAGCCGCGACTACCACGGGCAAGAAGTATTGCTGGTAGTAGTGCTGCGCGGCGCGGCGCTGTTTGCCGCCGACCTGTGCCGCCATATCTCTACGGATGTCGTGCTGGACTTTATCGCCGTTTCAAGCTATGGGTCGTCTACCTCCACCTCCGGCGTCGTGAGATTCCTAAAGGACCTCGATGAATCGGTAGAGGGGAGACACGTGCTGGTGGTGGAAGACATTGTGGACACAGGGCTTACCCTCACTTACTTGATTGAGAACCTTAAGTCCCGTCGCCCAATGAGCCTAAAGACCTGTGCTCTGCTAGACAAGCCTAGCCGCAGGCGCGTCAATATACGCCCAGATTACGTCGGTTTCACGATAGACGACCTGTTTGTCGTCGGATACGGGCTAGACTGGGACCAGCGCTATCGCCACCTGCCGGATATCTGCATCCACCAGGAGGGGTCAGGCTCAATATAGTTTTACAGAATATAGTTCACTGTGATAAGATATGCTGAGTTATGGTATGCGAAATAAACGAACCAATCCAAGGTAAATAGCGTAAAACGTATTTTGACCGGAAGGATGAGCTTACATTTGAATCGAAATCTTAGAACCGCCAGCATGTATCTGTTGGTGATACTCATCGGGTTATCACTAATTCAATATTTCGCCGCGCGCACCGCAGCGCCGCGCGAGCTTACCTATGGCGAGTTCTTTGCCTTGGTCGAGACAGGCGAGGTGCGCACGGCCGACCAGGTAGGGAGCACCGTCACGGGGGAACTCAGAGATGGGACAAAGTATCGCACCATCGTCCCGCCTGACGATGAGGAGCTCATTCCATTGCTGCGCGCTAATACGCAGTACAGCTATCGCCCACCTGCGGAACCACCGTGGTGGACAACCCTGCTGTCCTATGGGCTGATGTTTGCTGCATTCGCCGGCATTTGGTACTTCTTTATGCAGCAGTCGCAGTCCGGCGGCAACAAAGTAATGAGCTTTGGCAAATCGCGCGCAAAACTGCACAGCGAAGCCCGCAGACGCATTACTTTCGCCGATGTGGCGGGGTATGAAGAAGTAAAAGAAGAACTCGACGAAATCGTCCAGTTCCTTAAGAACCCTAAGAAATTTAGCGAAATTGGGGCTCGTATACCTAAAGGCGTAATGTTATACGGGCCTCCGGGTACCGGTAAGACATGGCTGGCCAGAGCCGTAGCGGGAGAAGCCGGCGTTCCCTTCTTCAGTATTTCCGGCTCCGAGTTTGTAGAGATGTTTGTGGGTGTGGGCGCCTCCCGCGTCCGCGACACGTTTGACCAGGCAAAAAAGAGCGCGCCGGCAATCGTGTTTATCGACGAGATTGATGCGGTAGGCAGGCAGCGCGGCGCCGGGCTTGGCGGCGGGCATGACGAGCGCGAACAGACGCTTAACCAACTGCTCGTAGAAATGGACGGCTTTGAGGGCAACGAAGGGGTTATCATCATGGCGGCCACTAACCGGCCCGACATCCTCGACCCCGCCTTACTGCGTCCCGGCCGTTTCGACCGGCAGGTGACTGTTGGTCGCCCTGACGTCAGGGAACGCGAAGCCATCCTCAAGGTGCATACGCGCAACAAACCCCTAGCCCCCGAGGTAAGGCTCGCGGTGCTAGCTGGACTAACGCCAGGGTTTACCGCCGCCGACCTCGAGAACCTTGTCAACGAAGGCGCGTTGTTAGCCGCCCGTCAGGACAGGCGCACTATCGCCATGGGAGACCTCGAAGAAGCCATTCACCGCGTGATTGCCGGGCCAAAGAAGAAGTCCCGCGTAATTTCCGAGCACGAGAAGAAGGTCTTTGCCTACCACGAGGCAGGCCACGCGCTAAGCCGCTACCTCACGCCGGGCTCCGACCCTGTGCACCTCGTCAGCATCATCCCGCGCGGCATGGCCGGCGGTTACGTCATCTCTTTGCCGACGGAAGACCGCTTCGTTATGACCAAGACAGAGATACTAGACAACGTCACCTATGCCTTGGCCGGTCGTGTGGCCGAACAGCTGGTGTTTAACGAGATTTCCACCGGGGCACAAGACGACCTCGACAAGTCCACCCGCATGGTGCGGCGCATGATTATGGAATACGGCATGAGCGAAGAGCTAGGCCCCGTCACTTACGGCGAGAAAGAAGAGCAGGTGTTCCTAGGGCGCGACATCTCGCGTCACCGCAACTTTAGCGAAACCGTCGCGCACAGCATCGACCGCGAGGTGCGGCGCATCGTTGACCGCTGCTACCACCGGGCGGAGGAAATTCTAAAAAACAATCGCGATAAACTAGACCTAATAGTCAACGCCCTGCTAGAGCGCGAGACGCTCAAGGGTGAAGAGTTTGAGATGCTGCTCAAGACTGGCTCCTTGCCACCGTTAGTTGAAGCCTAACGCGAAGAACTGGATTATGCACCACAGAGTCACTGAGGGCACAGAGGGAGAACGGTAGTTCGTCCTTTCTCTGTGTTCTCTGCGCCTCTGTGGTGAAAAGTCTCCCCCGTCGGTTGCCCCCCTGCTCTTGCCTCGCTATAATTAGCTAGGACAGAGGAACAGAACACGCACATTTGACTGGGGTGTAGCTATGAAGGTAACTATTTCCGGAGATTCCCTGACGCTCGCCGAGATTAGGGCCGTCAGCCGCGAGCGCGCGCCGGTGTCGCTTGGCCCCGGCACGCCAGAGCGCATTGATGCCGCGCGGCGCTTAGTCGACGCGTACGTACAAGAGGGCCGCCCGGTCTATGGGATTACGACCGGCTTCGGTAAGTTTGCCGAAGTGTCCATCAGTCGTGAGCAGACGGCTGCCCTACAGCGCAACCTTATCGTCAGCCACGCTTGCGGAGTCGGGCCGCCTCTGCCGACCGAGACGGTGCGTGCGCTGATGCTGCTGCGCGCGAATGCGCTGGCGAAAGGATTTTCCGGCGTGCGCATGAGTACAGTCGAGAGCCTGCTGGCCATGCTCAATGCGGGTGTTCACCCCATTGTGCCCGCCCAAGGGTCATTAGGGGCAAGCGGGGACCTCGCGCCTTTAGCGCACGTTGTGCTCGTGATGATTGGCGAGGGCGAAGCAGAAGTTGACGGCCAAGTCATGTCGGGCCGGGAAGCACTTGCTACTCGTAACATAACTCCTATCGCTTTGGCAGCCAAAGAAGGCCTCGCCCTAATTAACGGCACACAGGCCATGGCCGCGAATCTTAGCCTCGCCGTTTTGGATGCCCTTACGGCCCTTAAAGCCAGCTTTATTACCGCGAGCCTTAGTCACCAGGCTTTGCGCGGCATTACCGCCGCTTTTGACGCGCGCCTCTGTGCCGTGCGCCCGCACCCGACACAAGCGCAGGCGGCCGAGGTGATGCGCACGTTGCTGCTTGGCAGCACGCTTGTCACCCTACCGGGAGAGGTGCGTGTGCAGGATGCATACGCGCTAAGGTGTATCCCGCAGGTGCATGGGGCGTGTTGGCACGCGCTCGCGCACGTGGCCAACACTCTCCTTATCGAGTGCAACTCCGCGACCGATAATCCACTGGTTTTCCCGGCCGACGGCGAAGTTATTTCCGGCGGCAATTTCCACGGCGAATTTCTGGCGCTGGCCGCGGATTACCTCGCGCTGGCTGTGGCCGAACTCGCGAACATCTCCGAGCGCAGGATAGAGCGCCTGGTTAACCCGCAGCTTTCGGGACTCCCTGCCTTCCTGACACGGCACGGCGGCCTTAACTCGGGCCTAATGATTACTCAGTACACAGCGGCGGCATTAGTATCTGAGAACAAAGTACTAAGTCACCCTGCGAGTGTGGACTCCATTCCTTCAAGCGCTAATCAGGAGGATCATGTGAGCATGGGTGGGGTGGCTTGCCGCAAAGTGCGCCAAATTGCCGAGAACACTATGCGCGTGCTAGGCATCGAGTTATTGGCCGCCTGCCAGGCGATAGACTTACAGGCAGGTGGCGAGTTATCTCCCGCGAGCAGCCTAGCCTACGACTGCCTACGGCGAGTCGTACCTACGCTTAAAGAAGACCGCGTCCTGTACCCCGACCTTAACGCCGCCTACGCTCTCCTGCAGTCCGGTGAACTACAGGCAGAGGTAGAGCGCTTCACGGGCGAGTTGGTGAGGTTGAGCAGTGAGCAGTGAGCTGTGAGCAATCGTGAATCATGAATCATGAATCGTGAACTGCGGGGAGAGGGCTATCGGCTCTCGGCGGTCAGCACTCAGCTTATAGGCTTTAGGCGTTAGAGGAGAGGTCTTTCAATTTGCCAGCGAGTGGCTTTCAGCTGTACGCTGTAAGCCGTACGCCGTAAGCTACTGAGCACTGAGCACTAAGCACTGGAGCGACCGAGCAAGGTCGCACTACATAGCGGGTGCGAATCCCGCTGGGAAAGGAATAGCTAACCACCCATAGCTAGCCTTGGAGCGCAAGGGGTAACCACTGCGTTTAAGCGTAGGCAAGCAAGCTAGCAGGCCGAAATCGAAAGGTGAAGGTATTGAGCCCCGAAATAGTGCAGCGATGGGAGTGCCGATGCTTTCAGTGCGGCAGAAGGCAAGATTGCATCTAGCGTGATAGCGAGTTAGGTGCAAGCTCCCCGGGGTCTGAGTCCTTGGCATGTTAGACACTGTTGTAGTGCGGGAACTCGGGAGACCCTGACTGTTCTCTCAGGCTGAGAGTATGCCGAACAAGCGATACAAAGTGAGGTAGGCAAAAGGCAGCAGGGAGTCGGATTGCCTCGTAGTACCGAAGAAGCAGGGTAATGCCTGCAGAGGGAAGGAGGTAACACCACATCGACCTCGACAAGGAAACATTCACTCACCAGCGGAGAAATCGAATGGAAACGGTATTGGCGAGGATAAATGGTGTGGTGAAGAGCCGTGTGCGTTAATTGCGCCAGCACGGTTCTGTGAGGGGCGAGAGGGCGCGAGCCCTCCGCCTACTCGACAGCACTGGCACTAATACGCAACGAGGTGAAACCATGAAACTAATCCAATGCATCCCTAACTTTAGCGAAGGGCGCCGTCAAAGCGTTATCGACCAAATTGTACAGACGATTGCCGCAGTGGACGGGATTACACTGCTTGACGTAAAGCCCGACCCAGACCATAACCGCACAGTGGTGACGTTTGTCGGTGCCCCGTCGGCTGTAGAGGAGGCGGCCTTTAGAGGAGCGGCCAAGGCCACGGAGCTAATCGACATGGAGCAGCACAGCGGCGAGCATCCCCGCATGGGCGCGACAGACGTGGTGCCATTTGTGCCGCTAGCCGGTGCGACCATGGAGGATTGCCAGGCAATTGCGCTCTCCGTAGGCGAGAGAATCGGGCGCGAACTGAGCATTCCCGTCTACCTGTATGAGCGCTCCGCGCGCACTCCCGAGCGGCGGAATCTCACCGATGTTAGGCGCGGCGAGTACGAAGGGATTAAGAGCGAAATCGCTACAAACCCTGCGCGCACGCCAGACTTTGGGCCTAGCCGCATGCACCCAAGTGCAGGTGCTACGGCTGTAGGCGCACGTCCACCCTTAGTTGCCTTTAATGTCAACCTCCATTCGTCTGACGTGAAAATCGCCAAGGCCATTGCCAAAGCAGTGCGCGAAGCGACCGGAGGGTTACCTGCCGTCAAAGCCATGGGCATGATGTTAATGGCGACGAACCAAGCGCAAGTCTCTATGAACATGGTAGACTTTAACGTCACCGGCCTACATACCGTGTTTGAGGCCATTAAGCTAGAAGCCGCCAAACACAACGTGCGCGTAGCCAACAGCGAAATCATCGGACTGCTACCGGCGCAGGCCATAATTGATACCGCGGCCCATTACCTAGAGCTAACCGATTTTAGCGCAGCGCAAGTGCTCGAGCTAAAGCTCGCCGCCCGCCATGAAGGCTAAGCTGCTAATTGCCAACGGGCGAGTTGTAACGACACAAGGGTATAGCGAAAACCCGCAAGTCGGGGCGCAGCTAGGCGAAGTAGTAGAGTTGTCGGCCGGCTTCGTATTGATAGCCGAGGGGCGCATTGCCGCAGTGACAGGCAATTTGGCCGAGGCTAGAGCCCTAGCCGGGCCCGACACGCATGAGATTGACGCCGCAGGTCGCCTGGTAGTACCGGGCTACGTGGACTGTCACACCCACCTAAGCTTCGCCGGTTGGAGAGAGAAGGAGTTTGGCCTGCGCCTCGCAGGTACACCTTACCTGGAGATTCTCGCTGCCGGGGGCGGCATCATCAGCACGGTGCGGCAGACACGTGCGGCAAGCCAAGCTAAGCTCTTAGAGAGCTCCTTGGCTACCCTCGACGCAATGCTCCTGCACGGCACGACGACCGTAGAGGCCAAAAGCGGCTATGGTCTGACGACGGACGCCGAGTTAAAGCAACTGCGTGTGTTAAAGGAAGCCGCCCGCCTGCATCCGGTAGACGTGGTGCCCACCTTTATGGGAGCGCACGCCTTGCCGCCGGAGTACAGCGACGACCGCGCAGCCTATGTAAAGCTGGTTATTGACGAAATGCTGCCGCGTGTAGCCGACGCAGGGCTAGCCGAGTTCTGCGATGTCTTCTGTGAAAACAAGGCCTTTACGCTCGACGAAAGCCGGGCAATCCTTTGCGCCGCGCAAAGACACGGGCTCGGCCTGCGCGTGCATGCGGACGAGATTACGCCGCTTGGCGGAGCCGGACTTGCCGCCGAACTCGCCGCCGTGTCGGCCGAGCACCTAATTCATGCTTCGCGCCCTGACCTAGAGCGCATGGCCAAAGCAGGCACCGTAGCGGTACTGCTCCCCGCCACAGCTTTCCTGTTGCGCAGCGAAAAGAAGGCGCCTGTGGGGGATATGATAGAGCTTGGGGTGCCGATTGCCGTCGCCACTGACTTTAACCCGGGCACCTCGCCGCTTCTTAATATGCAGCTTCTGCAAACCTTCGCCTGCGTCCACTACGGATTAACTGCGCACCAAGCTTTTGCGGCGTCCACCATCAACGCGGCGCACGCCCTGCGGCGCGGGGCGACGCTAGGGAGCATCGAGGTCGGCAAACAGGCAGACCTAGCTATACTCGATGCACCTTCGCTCGAATTTGTTCCCTACCACCTCGGGGTCAACTTAGTACATACAGTGGTGAAGAGCGGGCAAATAGTAGTAAAGAAAGGAGCTCTCTGTTATGGGGAAGAGCAAGAAGCGCAAACTGGCAGCCTCAGCCTCTAAGCGCCAGGCAGACACAGGGAAGTCGCAAGCGGGGACCCAAGGCCTAAACATCTGGGTATGGATGTTTATCGGGGCGGGGGCAGGCTTAATCGTTTGGGCGGCACTCCGCTTTATTGTGCCGATGTTAGGAGGAGGTCAGTGAGTGAGTCAACTGACAGAGCAAAAGTTTAGCGCAGTTATGGAGGCTATCGCCGGTTGTTCCCCGGCGCCGGGTGGCGGTACGGCCGCCGCACTTGCCGGCGTGATGGCAGCCTCGTTAGTGGAAATGGTGGCTAACCTAACGCTCGGGCGCAAAAAGTACGCCGCCGTACAAGAGGAAATGTCCGCACTCGCGCGCGAAGCGCGGGAGCTACGGGGAGCGCTTAGCGAACTGGCGACCGAGGACGCACGCGCCTACGAAGAAGTTATGGACGCCTACAAGTTGCCCAAAGAGAGCCCTGCTGAACAAGCTACGCGAGAGGCCGCGGTAGAAAAGGCGTTGCACCGCGCGGCGTCCGTACCGCTGCGCACGGCCGAGGCCGCCCTCGCCGTCATGGAGAAGGCGGAGATTATGGCTCTGCGCGGAAACCGCAATGCCCTTACCGATGCCGGTGTAGCCACGCTGTTAGGTTCGGCTGCCGTAAAGGGCGCCTTGCTTAATGTTAAGGTGAATCTGCACACACTTACCGCGCAGCCCGCTTGGGCCAAGGCCATGGGAGAGCAGTGCGTAAGCTTAGCCACCCGCGAACAAGAGCTATCCGAGAGAGTGCAAAGAAAGGACTGTGACGCATGAAATCCGATATCGAAATAGCGCAAAGCGCGCAGATGTTGCCGATTATTAAGGTCGCCGAAAGTATCGGCCTCAGCGAAGACGACCTTGAGCTGTACGGCAAGTACAAAGCCAAAGTCTCCCCCGCCGTCGCTAAGCGCCTTGCCGATAAGCCCGACGGTCATTTAATCCTAATGACAGCCATTAACCCGACTGCCGCGGGCGAGGGGAAGACCACTACCACCGTGGGGCTAGGACAAGCCTTAGCTAAACTCGGCAAAAAGACGGCCATCGCGCTCCGCGAACCGTCGTTGGGCCCGAGCATGGGTGTTAAAGGCGGCGCCGCCGGCGGCGGATACTCCCAAGTTGTCCCCATGGAGGACATTAACCTGCACTTTACCGGCGACTTGCATGCCATTACTACCGCCCACAACATGCTGGCCGCAATTATAGATAACCACCTGCAGCAAGGGAACGAGCTTAACATCGACACGCGCCGCATCACTTTCCGCCGTGCCCTCGATATGAACGACCGCGCCCTGCGCAGCACTATCGTCGGCTTAGGCGGCAAGAACAACGGCGTGCCGCGCGAAGACGGCTTTGACATCACCGTGGCTTCCGAGGTTATGGCCATTCTCTGCCTGGCCAACGATCTAACCGATTTAAAAGAGAGACTTGGCCGTATCGTCATAGGCTACACGTATGAGCGCGAACCGGTGACGGTAGCCGACCTAAAGGTAGCGGGGGCCATGGCCGCCCTGCTTAAAGACGCGATTAAGCCAAACCTAGTGCAGACGCTAGAGAACGTGCCTGCGTTTATTCACGGCGGACCTTTCGCCAATATCGCGCACGGCTGCAACTCCGTGCAGGCCACCAAGCTCGCCCTAAAGGTTGCCGACTACGTGGTTACCGAGGCCGGTTTCGGCGCAGACCTCGGCGCAGAAAAATTCTTTGATATTAAGTGCCGCTTTGCCGGGCTTAAGCCCTCGGCGGCCGTTATTGTGGCTACCGCGCGCGCGCTCAAACTCCACGGCGGCGCGGACGTAAAGAACCTGAGCGTCGAAAACCTTAAGGCGCTAGACAAGGGGTTTGCCAACCTCGAACGGCACATTGAGAACGTGCGCAAGTTTGGCGTGCCGGTTGTCGTCGCCATTAACCGTTTCCCCACCGATTCCGCTGCCGAGCTCGGCCTAATTGCCGAGCGCTGCCGCCAGGCAGACGTGCGCGTGGCTCTTTCCGAAGTTTGGGCCAAAGGCGGAGAGGGCGGCAGAGCCTTAGCCGAGGCCGTGCTCGAGACCATAGAGAGCGAGCCGTCTACCTTCCACCCGCTCTACCCCGTGGAGATGTCCATCAAAGAGAAAATCACTACTATTGCCCGGGAAATATACGGCGCAGACGGCGTCGATTTCACGAAAGACGTGGATAACACCATCAGGCAATACGTCAAGCTCGGCTACGACAAGATGCCCATTTGCATGGCCAAGACGCAGTACTCCTTCTCGGATGACCCGGCGCTCCTAGGTCGCCCCACCGGGTTTAGAATAACCGTGCGGGAGCTGCGCGTGTCGCGCGGTGCCGGGTTCCTGGTGGCCATTACCGGGGAAATCATGACCATGCCGGGGCTGCCCAAGGAACCGGCGGCGGAGAAGATAGACGTCGACGGCGATGGCAAAATTTCCGGCTTGTTCTAGTAAAAGTAAAGCACAAGCGGCAGCAGGTATACCGTAGCGGTTGTCGCGAGGGGAGCTGCGATGTTGTGGGTTCGCTCATAGACAAAGCCTAGGACAAATGCACTAAGCGGCACAATAAAGAAGCTCTGAATCAGAACTGCCGTGGTTATGGTGCCGGATAACAGGGCAGGGGCCAGGGAGAAGACGGCCGCGAGCGCCGTAGTGAGGCCGATGCTAGTCAGCGCGCCGTAGCGCTGGCGGAAGGCTCCCTGCACTAATCCTCGCCACAAGAGCTCCTGAAAGACAGCTACCCCTACCGTAACGTACAGGAGTTGCCCGACGAGCGCGAGCGGTTCGACTACGCGTATGCCGTCGGGCAGCGCAATGGAACCACAGAGAAAGAGCAGTATGCCGGCCCACACCCCCGTGGTAAAGGCATTCCACAGGCGACGCACCCGCAAGCCGAGAAAATCAAACGAGTTGCCCTGCGCGTCGGCAATCCAGAGAACTGCGGCAATAACCATCACGCGCCAACCCACGACCACCAACTGATGGAGGTCGAGGTAGTTTAGGTAGGCCTCCAGCACAGAATGCACGAATGCTACCGCTACGGGAAGCCATAGCGGTATTTTCGGCTTCTCTAGGTATGTCCAGTGCTCGTATACCGGTGTAACGAAGACGATGCCCGCCGCTACCGCTGCCACCATGACCGAGAGGATGGCCAGACTAAACAAGAATTGGTCGTGCGGTGGGTAAAGGGGCGCTTCGGGGTTTGGGATTACTTGCTCGGGTTCCCCGGGTTGCCGCCAACTTGTGCGCCTCGCCTGCAAATACGAGGCCTTGCCCCCGTCTTGGTCGAACAAAGCCACAATCTTGACGCCGCGGCGCGGCAGAAACACTTTCCGCACGCCAAAAACTTCTAGGAGTGGCTCGTCCACGGCTACGGTCTGCAGCAGTCTTGCCGCAGTCTGCATGGCCTCCGGGTGTACACTCGCTTCGATAAACGTTTGGCCCCGCAGGATGGAAATCTCGCTCGGGTGCCCCTGAATCACGGCCTGCGTCAGCGCGAACTGCCTCTCCTCGGCATCGCCGCGAAAGGTAGCCGTGCCCTCTCCGATTAAGACGAACGCCGTCAGCTCGCCGCGCCGAAACGCGCCTACCATGACCCCGCCCTTAGGGAAAGAAATATGCAGCCTGCCAAGCGACATCTCCCACGGGTCAAAGTTGTAGCTGTCTGTCGCGGCCAGCGGCTCGTAAGGCGTGCCGAGGTCGGCCGGAATCGAAAGCACGAGAATCATGGCTAGGAGCGATATGGCAGTAATAATGGCCAGTAAGTACAGACTTCTAACCATATGGTTGTACTTATGCGGGTTTGAACCTACCATGTTAGTCCTCCTTGCGAGCAGTCCTACACTGTATTCGCGCTCGCGGGCCGTTTTCCTGTATTGCGGCAAAAGCGTTGACGCGGGCAGCAGTTCTGCATAGAATTAACTTACAGGAACAATGAAAGGAGCACCAACATGCTCCTAGCAGTAAACATAGGCAATACCCGCACTAACGCCGGCTGGATGGACGAACACGGTCAGGTGTTGTCCAAAATGGCGGTGGCCACAAGTCGCCATGCCGACGAATACGGCGGCCTAGTCAGCCAAGTCTCGCCAGATACCCGCGTCGTCTGCGCTTCTGTCGTGCCGATGGCTACGGCCGCACTGACACAAGCTTTGCTTACGCGGGGCGCAAAACTAGAGCTGGTGGTGCCGCGTGACGACCTTGGGCTGGCCTTCGGTGGGGTAGATTATCGTGAGCTCGGTGCAGACCTCTTCGCCAACGCGCTAGCGTCGCTGTGGCTCTGGAACAGGGACGTGCTACTAGTAGATTTAGGCACCGGCTCTACCTTCTGCGTAGTCAAAGACGGTGTCTACCGCGGCACTGCCATCGTGCCGGGCATGGAGATATCGTTTCGTGCGCTTACGAGCGGGGCGGCCTTGCTGCGCGAAGTGCCTATCGCCAAGGCGGCAAATGTCATTAACACTACCACCGTAGAATGCCTGCAGGCAGGCATCTACTACGGCTATCTGGAACTTGTGCGCGGCATGATTAGGCGCGTACAGCAAGAACACGGCAAGCTCTTTGTCGTCCTTACCGGCGGCATCGGGGCATTTCTCTGCGACGGACTGATGGACGTCATCGACCGCTACGAACCTAACCTAACGCTCATCGGTATCTGGCGAGTGGCTAGGGCTGCCGTAGTGTTGCCGACGAATCCTCCCATCATTTCTGACTAAGCGGCAGCCGGTACCCTGCCAGACAGGACTGCCATTTAGCGCTATCTCTCTAAGGCACAGTATCGACCGGTATCTGAAAAGAACTGGAACGGAGGAAATCACATGCAGTTAACAACGCGTCAACTTACTGTGGCTGGACTCATGACGGCAATGACCGTCTTGCTAGGGGCCACGCGGTGGGGGTTTGTGCCCCTGCCTACTCCCGCAGGTGCGGCGACCATCATGCATATCCCGGTAATTATAACCGGAGTGTTGCAGGGGCCGGTGGTAGGTGGCTTTGTCGGGCTCTTGTTCGGCTTTTTTACCCTACCCTTCCTTGGGGACCCTAGGGTCGTTATCCCCGCTCGTCTCCTGATTGGCGGCATGGCATGGCTGTTCTTTGTCACTACCCTTGCCATAGTCCGCAGGTTTGGCAATGCAGGCAGTCGCAAGTATCTTGGTATTGCCGGGTTTTTGGCAGGCATAGCCGGAACGCTGACAAACACCGTCGGCACCTTGTCGTTAGCCGTATGGTTTGGATATATCGAGCGCACGGCCGCTATTTCCATTGCTTTAGTGCAAGGCGTACCCGAAATGCTGTTGGCGGGCATAGTTACGGGCGGCCTGGTCATGGCGCTTAAGCCCTGGGTTAAGGAAGGCGGCTTCCGATTGTAGGCCTAGGGCGATGGGGGCTCATCTTCATATTCCTTTACTTTAGCGTAGGTAATGCTTTTTTCACCGTGCTTTTCTTTAATGGCGTCCATAACCTGCGCTAGCTTCTGCGCCTTTGCTGGCGGAGCGTCAAACAGGCTTAATTGCGCCGCAGCCTCACCTTCGCCACAGAGCTGCGACACAGATACGCCAATCAGGCGAACAGGGCGGCCGTCAAAGTGATGGTCTAGCAGCTTTACCGCAGCCCGGTAGATGTCGTGGTCTAAGTCAGTGTGCGCCGACAGCGCACACTGTCGCGTTATCGTGGTGAAATCTAGGTAGCGCAGCTTAAGCTGCACTACTTTGCCCCTAAGCTTTTTCTTGCGCAGGCGCCGTCCCACCTTAGCTGCCAAAGCCAACAGCGTAGCCTTTACAGCCTCGATGTCGGCAGTGTCGATGTCAAACGTGTGCTCGTGCCCCACGGATTTTGTGTCGTCGTAGCGAGCGACCGGGCGGTCGTCCTCACCGCAGGCCAGGCGATACAGGTCGTGTCCGTGCACCCCGAGACGGCGCGCCAAGAGACGTGGGTCAGCGTTTTGAATGTCCCCAATCGTCTTTAGTCCCTGCTTGTGCAGCTGCTCTGCCGTCTTTGGCCCCACGCCCCAGATGCGCTCTATAGGGAGTGGCGCAAGAAACGCGCGCTCGGTGCCCGGCGCTACTATCACTAGCCCGCCGGGCTTTTTTAGGTCGCTGGCTACCTTGGCTAAAAACTTGTTTGGCGCCACCCCGAGCGAGCAGGATAACCCCAGTTCGTTTTTAACCCGTAGCTGTATCGTGCGGGCAATCGCCTCGGCCGGGCCAAACAGGTTCTGCGAGTGGGTTACATCTAAAAAGGCCTCGTCAATGGAAACCGGTTCAAGCTGCGGGGAGTAAGTGGCCATTATTGCCATAACCTGTGCCGATATCCCGCGGTACCGCGACATGCGCCCTGGCACAAAAATGCCCTGCGGACAGCGGCGGTACGCCTCCGTCAACGACATGGCGGAGCGCACGCCAAACTTGCGCGCCTCATACGAGCAGGTAGAGACAACACCCCGCTCATTCGGCGCGCCCCCCACAATCACCGGCTTGCCCCGCAGCTCCGGAAAATCCAGCTGCTCCACCGCCGCAAAAAACGCGTCCATATCCAGGTGCAAAACAAAAGGGACGGTTCTTTTTGTTTCATCCGGCATAGAACCACCTCCAAAACACAAAACACAAAACACAAAACACAAAACACAAGGAAAACGCAAAACAAAAGGGACGGTTCTTCCTGTTTTTTTTGGCCCCAACAGACAGAACATATGTTTGCTTAAGTATAGCACGCGCACATGTGCCAGACAACGCGCTTAAAAACTAACACCCCGCGTGTAGCGGGGTGGGGAGGCTAGTTCTTTACGGCATCTAAGAATACGTTGATTTCACGGACAAATGCGCGCAAGTCGTCAAGGTCAGTCTGAAGAATCTCATAGAGCTCGTCTTCCTGCACCAAGTGATAGAGGTGAACTAGGCGATTCCTATACCCGGCCATGGCAATTAGGGTTCTAGCCAGCTCAAAGGGTACAACTCCCTTGTCTCCAAGGCCTTTCGCAATCCCCTTGTATTCTGTAGATAAGTCTGCGCCACCGCTTCTAGCAAGGATGTGCCTGCCAACGTCAAAAGTAGCCTCAAGCGCACGACGCAGATAGCTTTCGGCAGCGGCTACCTTGTCTTTATCTCCTACGAAGTCGGATCGCGAGAGGGTTGCAAGACGACTAAGCCGCAGAACGCAGTCATCAATCATGTCTAGCCTACCCTGCACGACAAGTCTGCTAACCATTTGCCTCCACCCCCAAACGTTCTGCGTAGTACATTTCAAGGAATGGTTTAAAATCACATGCCCGGCGCAAAATCGCCTCCTCGTAGTCGAGCCTCGCATCAGTACTCGCTGCATACACACATTGCCCCTTAACGGCTTCAGCCTGAAACACGGCGTGGTTTTCCTCTAGAAAGACCAGATCAAGAGCAAACGGCAGAAAGACATCCTCAAGATCGTTGAACAGGAGACTATAGAGCCTCGCCCGCTCACGCCCTACCGGCAGGGCAGTCGAAAAGACGACCCCTACGTCGATGTCAGCCAGGGGATCCCTGTTCTCAGGCATACTCCCCTCGATGATCTGCCTGGCTAGCTTTTCGCGTGATCCAAAGAGATACATGAGCGAGACGTTATACCTCTCACAGATTTTCGTTAAAGTCGACATGCGCGACACCACCAACACCTCGCTCTCAACTTGCTATGCCCATCATATACTACCAGCTGCGCCCAAGACAAGGTGAGCGGGATCCCGCTCCAGGGCGCATTCGTCAAACGCGTTCCCAATGTGTCGCCCACGACGGTGTCACACCATGACATCGCAGGACTTGCAGGAAAACTTAGAATATGATATTACGTGGGGAGAACCTTTGGGCCTGCCGGTCTCACTGACGGGGCAATATATTACGTTTTAGCCGTTGAAGGAGGAATGCTTCGCGTAGTCGATGATGAGGAGATGGGGTATTTGTATGATATGTTCGATCCCGGCCCTTTTGACGCCTCATGTCCAACGGGCAAATGGGAGCTGATCGATGACTACACGGGGCTTCTAACTGGAGCATTGGGCCGCTGAGGAATTGCATACAGCACGCTGTGACGAAGTAGATGAAACCAAGAAGCAGCTAACGAAGTCATGCTCATTCGCGAGTTTACAATAGGGATGGTGATAGCCTGTGTCAAATGGAACAACAAACAGCCTGGAGATCAATGACCTCGACATTGTTAGGCTCCACGACGGGCGAGAAGGCACAGTGGTACATGTGTACTGCAAGCGCCCCGACAAAGAACAGGGCTATGAGATTGAGTTGCCTATGGATGGGGGTATGGTGACCATTAGGCAATCGGGAATAGCCGAGGTCATCTATAGGTTCGTACACAAGCAATAGCCTAGGATGTGCCTGTAAATGGGCAATAAGTCAGCGTGCTCTTGAAGGAGGATGTCCTCCTCGCATGCGGGGACTGACCTGGCGAGCAACTGCCTTCTAAGCAGTGGGCCGCAGGATTCTTAACCCATCAACGTTCATATCCCTGCGGAGAGGTGGTGAAGTCTTAAGTTGACGCTAAAAGTAAACGAGCTCGATATAGTACTGCTCAAAAATGGGCGTAGAGGCACAGTGGTACATGTGTATGAACTGCCTCTAGGTCGTCTGCCTGCTTATGTAGTTGAGCTGTTGCCTGGTGACGGCGACCTAGTCACGGTTGAGCACGGTGAGGTGGCTGAGGTATTAGACCCCTTTATCCCTCAGGGGCGGATCATGGTGAAACTAGCCCTAAGCCCGCGACAAAAAGCCCTTTGGCGAGAAAGAAACAAAAGGGACGGTTCTTTTTGTTTCACCCGGCATAGAACCACCTCCAGGACCGTTCTGTTTGGTTTAATCCAATGCGTCTGCCTTACCTAGAGGGCCCCCCAAGTGAGTTGCGCATTTTCCACAAAACCATCGGATGATTTTCAACGCGACTTAGAATGTCTTTGTCGTCAAATAGCAGTTCTGGCCGGTATTCCTTCTTGGCAAAGGCCCTTAAGAAGGCTATTTCGCAATCATCCAAGCACAGCGTTGAAGAGAGGAATTCCTTTACTTGCCTTTGAACGGATTGCAGGTCAAAATGCTCCGTCCTACGGATAACGGGCAACAAATCCGTCTTGATTTTATGTTTTGTAAGGGTATCGACATTATCAAGCGGGAAGCATGCGGCCGCCTCTTGGCTGCCAAGTGCGCTGTAGAAAACAGCACATTTCTTTAGCAGCGGCCATTGAGATTCATCAAACAGCCCGAAGTAAATCATATTGTTGATGTCGTAGAGGTCCCTAGCTGCTGCTCTTGTAAGTAAGGCGACGATTTTGCTCCCGAATATCTCTAGCGGTGCCAATGAATGCACGGACAACGAGTCAAACAATCCTAGAGGCTGCAGTTCCCTATGCTCCGTAGCAAGAACATGAGCGCGTAGCGAATAGTTGATCTCAATTTTGATGTTGTCCTTCATGCCAGCAGCGTTTACGTAGGAGAAGACACTAGAGTCAAGAGCGTGTGTCGTCTTTGATCGTGAACTGAGCTCGTATCTGTTTGCCGACATATACTTGATGATGCTGTCGAATATCCGTCCTCGATCCGCCCGCATTTCATCTAAGGAGTTGTTACACAGGTAATCTAAGTCAATATCAATCGACAGTCTTGGTAAATTAAAGATGGTCAAGTTGATAGCAGTGCCACCCTTGAGCGCAAGAGAGTCTTTAAGCAGGGGATTGGTATTCAGGAACTTCAAGATTTCCGCTAGGCGGCAAGCCTTTTCTAGTGTATCTCGAGCAAAGCCAAGCTCCTGTGCCCGTTTTCCAAGCTTGCGCTTCTCATAAGCAGGCAGATTAACCTCCCCCTTCATACAGCACAGATAACAAGTTCGTCGGCACAAACAGCTGCCAGCGTTTGTCATAACGCATTTGATCCTTGGGCAGGGCATGGTACAAATAACGGACGCTCTTAGATAGACGAGATGCACAATGGTCGAAAAACCGATCTCCGATCGCCATGTCCTTCTTGAAGTGCTCCAAGATGTACCCAGTCTTTTGGTACAACACTTGTTTGCTGTATTCTTCCAAATAGCGCAGTAGCTTGCCTTCATCGGCGTACGGCACCATAGCCACGCTACGCAGTAGTTCCTCCAAGCCGCCTATCTTCTCAAAATCGTTGATGCTGTCTATTATCGTGCGCTCAAGATCTGTCACGGCAGCCCCGTCCGCCTTCTTTTCCACGCCTGCCGCTATTCGTGCCATCACATGGCGAAAAGCATAGCCCTCAAACTCAAATGGGTTGAACCTCTCGCAGGAAGACACCCATACATCATACGACACCTGATTGGTGTACCCGTAATACGAGAACGCCGAATGATGTGAGACATAGGCCCCTGGGGTGACCTTGCTTGCTATGACAAATCGGTTGGAAACAGGCATGTCGTCCGCAAGATTGACCGCAACATACAGATTCCGCTTGACTCTCCTTATATACCCTTTCTTCAAGTAGCCCTGTATCAAACTACTTGCTGTGCTCGGAATGCCGACCGTATCACAGACATCCTCCCACGAAAAACAACCCATCGCCAGCAGCTCTTTGTAGTACTTCATTGTAACCACCTCCCTGGTGGTTTTAATATTAGCAGCTTATAGCCATAATCTCAACCATGCAGCGAATAAATTAAAAGCAACGGAGCCCAAAAGGGACTGTTCTTCCTGTTTTGGTGCAAACACAATAGGCCCGACAGAACATAAAAAACAAAGGAAAACAAAAGGAAAACAAAAGGGACGGTTCCTTTTGTCAACAGAATCGACTTGACAGAACATATGTTTGCTTAAGTATAGCATGCGGACACGTGCCAGACAACGCGCTCAAAAACTAACACCCCGCGTGTAGCGGGGTGTTATGTCTTCGATCCCAAACGCTTTGCATAGTACATATCAAGGAATGGTCTAAAATCACAGGCCCGGCGCAAAATCGCCTCAAGACGACCCCGACGTCGATGTCCGCCAGGGGGTTACAATATGGGTGAGTAGCCACCAAGCACCCGCAATGCTGTGGTTCTCTGTCATCCAAACGGGGTGCTGGAAAATGCTGGCCAGACCAGCCGTTTGTCTGCCAACATCACCCACTGCCTTTGTGCGATAATATTTCGGCGTGGGGGCCAGATCGAGGAGGTCTAGTCAGGGAAAGGCTGCGTTAGTTTCTAGTGGACTATTACAGGAGCTAGGAGTCAATGGGCATGAGCCGATATGACACGCCAGCGTCTCGGGCCGAGACTAGCTACTAAGTGGACTGGAGCAGTGAACTCTACCGTGTCAAGGTAGGGAGCGCTTTTTGCTCTCCTTCGGTCAGCTAGGCTGGAGCCAGTAAGGGCAAGGCTCTTGGGCCCCTCCTGCGAACGTTTGTTCTGCTGGTCTATGCCCCAATTGGCGGGCTTACGGTAGAACATTTGGTGGAACTTCTTTTGCTGACTCACCCAGCAACGCGACCAGCTGATTAGGAGTTAGGTGCCTGGGGTTGCAGCGCGTACTTGTGCGTTGCTGTTCACATCCCAGAGCCTGCTGTGTAAGGGTTTTCGGTGGGCCGACTGATGCGCGGAGAGCAGTGCGTTACAACCCGTTGCGGCGGCGTTGCTGTCAAAATTGATGTCAAAACGCCTGCTTGCCAACTGCCGCTAAGCCCTGCGCCCCGTCTCAAAATCAAGCGGTCTCTGAACGTGTGGGTTCAAGTCCCACTCTCGGCACCAGCGAGCAATAGCAAGGACCTTCGGGTCCTGACGACAAGCAGTTTAGAAATACCCCCACCCGCGTGGGGAAGACCTGCCTTTGGCGCAAGCGTAGGCCTTTTCAAGAGTAACACCCGCACACGCGTGGGGAAGACAAGTGGGCAGGGGCAAAGGGCTACTGGCCCGAAGAAACACCCCCCCACCTGCGTGGGGAAGACCCACGTGAACTGGCCCCACCCGCGTGGGGAAGACAACGCATGGTAGCGATAAGTGAAACTGGAAGAAGAAACACCCCCACCCGCGTGGGGAAGACAACGTAAACGTCCGCCGGTGTGTTTAGGGCCCGGAAACACCCCCACCCGCGTGGGGAAGACCATAACAACTTGCGCGGCCAAAGACTAGCGCAAGAAACACCCCCCACCCGCGTGGGGAAGACGAATTTCACATGTTGACGTGCGCGTTTCGTATGGAAACACCCCCACCCGCGTGGGGAAGACCTTACCCGTGACAGCAACAAGGCAAGCCGGACGGAAACACCCCCACCCGCGTGGGGAAGACGCGGGTAATCCACTCGGGCGCGACGGCGTAGTAGAAACACCCCCACCCGCGTGGGGAAGACAGCTGTACGAGAAGGCTCTGACCAACAAGCAGAGAAACACCCCCACCCGCGTGGGGAAGACGCTGTAGCCTCAACCATAGAGAACAACCGGACAGAAACACCCCCACCCGCGTGGGGAAGACATGAGTAGGTTGAGCAACTGTGTTATGCCTTCGGAAACACCCCCACCCGCGTGGGGAAGACTTATACGTAGCGCGACTTTGACATCATCAAGCAGAAACACCCCCACCCGCGTGGGGAAGACTTGCGAATCGGATGAACGCCAGTGGCCGCGACGGAAACACCCCCACCCGCGTGGGGAAGACGGACGTTGTGTCCTCTACGTAGTGATGCACATAGAAACACCCCCACCCGCGTGGGGAAGACTTGCTGACTGAAAGCCGGGTGTCACAGGGTACAGAAACACCCCCACCCGCGTGGGGAAGACGGCACCAAAGCCCCCCGCAACGAGCTACGCAGAGAAACACCCCCACCCGCGTGGGGAAGACCTCGCAGATCTGGACGCGCTCGACCTAGAGCTAGAAACACCCCCACCCGCGTGGGGAAGACACCTGCTTCACCTCCTTCCCGTGTTAGCGTTCGGAAACACCCCCACCCGCGTGGGGAAGACAAGTAGCCTCATCAGGCGATAGCGCGGAAGGCGGAAACACCCCCACCCGCGTGGGGAAGACTGCGCTTGCAAAGGCTCACCGGCAATTAGGCGCAGAAACACCCCCACCCGCGTGGGGAAGACAGCCGCACGCTACAGGCACGGTACCCCGGGGCAGAAACACCCCCACCCGCGTGGGGAAGACCCGGGATTAGCCCCGTATTGAGCATCTCACAGGGAAACACCCCCACCCGCGTGGGGAAGACGTGGAGACTGCGCCTGCTGTTGCTGCGCAAGGGGAAACACCCCCACCCGCGTGGGGAAGACTTGTAGAGGTGCCTGTCTCCGTGCGCGCCACCGGAAACACCCCCACCCGCGTGGGGAAGACAGCGTTTACACCGGCAGGGCCAGACAGAGCGGGGAAACACCCCCACCCGCGTGGGGAAGACCCAACTATGCCCATATCCCAAGTGCGTACTAGGGAAACACCCCCACCCGCGTGGGGAAGACTGCGCCTGCTCTCTCAGCTCAATCAGACGAGTAGAAACACCCCCACCCGCGTGGGGAAGACCTAACAAGCTGCTGCAGCTGTGTAACGGAGCCGGAAACACCCCCACCCGCGTGGGGAAGACCCACTGTAGATTTCTGTCGGCTGCACAATCGGGGAAACACCCCCACCCGCGTGGGGAAGACCTCTCCTGCGCTTGGCGCCGTAAAGCGTGATAGGAAACACCCCCACCCGCGTGGGGAAGACGCTACCGCCAGCTGATCCATGGTGTAGGCGTGGGAAACACCCCCACCCGCGTGGGGAAGACTAGCGACCTACGGCGCGGTCAAGGTGCGCACCAGAAACACCCCCACCCGCGTGGGGAAGACTCGAGCATCCCCGCAAACAATGCCGACGGGTCAGAAACACCCCCACCCGCGTGGGGAAGACCTAAAGAACCTCATGACCGGAGCTGACACTAAGGAAACACCCCCACCCGCGTGGGGAAGACGGCAGGGTTCGCAAGAGCTTGGTCTAGCGTGCGGAAACACCCCCACCCGCGTGGGGAAGACTGGACGCCATGCGCTACGCGGTGGAAGACCACGGAAACACCCCCACCCGCGTGGGGAAGACTGGACGCCATGCGCTACGCGGTGGAAGACCACGGAAACACCCCCACCCGCGTGGGGAAGACACCCACGCCCTGATAAAGAGCAGGCATATGAGAGAAACACCCCCACCCGCGTGGGGAAGACCTGCCCGGACGGGGGACGAATCAACCCCGTCCGGAAACACCCCCACCCGCGTGGGGAAGACACCCTGCCTTAGCAGCTAACTCCCTCTGTGTCAGAAACACCCCCACCCGCGTGGGGAAGACGGCGTGCTGACCATCTATAAGGTGACAAGTATGGAAACACCCCCACCCGCGTGGGGAAGACACTTCCGCGCCGACCATCGAGCTGTTTGTGCAGGAAACACCCCCACCCGCGTGGGGAAGACGTTATCTTCGGGGCGTTCTCGACTTTAGGCGCGGAAACACCCCCACCCGCGTGGGGAAGACTCACGCCGCGGTGTCTAGCTGTCGCGTATGTGTGAAACACCCCCACCCGCGTGGGGAAGACGGCATCGCGTCCGGTGTGCTGCGTGGCCAAGAGGAAACACCCCCACCCGCGTGGGGAAGACCCCTCCGCGATCTGCTTCACCGCGGCTTCAAAGGAAACACCCCCACCCGCGTGGGGAAGACACATCGTGGCGCATCACAAGCAGCTGCAGACGAGAAACACCCCCACCCGCGTGGGGAAGACGAAAGCGAATTGACCGCCTGTTTTACCTGATGAGAAACACCCCCACCCGCGTGGGGAAGACTGTGCGAAAGGTGTTCCGAACGCTGAAAGACAGGAAACACCCCCACCCGCGTGGGGAAGACGACACGGAACACTTGCCAACGTCACCCGGCGCAGAAACACCCCCACCCGCGTGGGGAAGACTCCTAGGGTTCCTCGAACTGGCGTTTGGCGTGAGAAACACCCCCACCCGCGTGGGGAAGACTCTGTCCATGGTTGCTTGCACCACCTTGTAGCGGAAACACCCCCACCCGCGTGGGGAAGACTGCGGTGTTTGGTCTCATTCTTCTGTACCTCCGGAAACACCCCCACCCGCGTGGGGAAGACTGCCTTGGTGCTAGCGGACTTAGCCTCAGCTAGGAAACACCCCCACCCGCGTGGGGAAGACCGAGCTCGCGTTCTTCGAGTAGACCAATGCGCAGAAACACCCCCACCCGCGTGGGGAAGACATTGCGATGGACACCGTGGGCTACTAGTATGCGGAAACACCCCCACCCGCGTGGGGAAGACACTGCAAGTTAGCATCTGTGAGACTACAGTTAAGAAACACCCCCACCCGCGTGGGGAAGACTTGTGTCAACGGCGCAAATATCAGTCTCCACGAGAAACACCCCCACCCGCGTGGGGAAGACATGAGCCCGACACTCAGTATCGACTTAGAGACAGAAACACCCCCACCCGCGTGGGGAAGACGCAATGTACGCCTCGATGTTGAAGGCCGAGTCGTGAAACACCCCCACCCGCGTGGGGAAGACGCCTTCCCCATGCCGGACGAAGAGCAGCGCCTGGAAACACCCCCACCCGCGTGGGGAAGACGGAGCCGGGCCGCCAAAATCGTCTTCGGCAGAGAAACACCCCCACCCGCGTGGGGAAGACGCATCGTCCATAGTCAATACTTGCACTGGCATAGAAACACCCCCACCCGCGTGGGGAAGACCTTCTTCCGTCTATGCCTCCTTTTTTGGTGGTGGAAACACCCCCACCCGCGTGGGGAAGACGGGTTGGGAGACCGTAACCGTATCACCTGGGCAGAAACACCCCCACCCGCGTGGGGAAGACGCCGCCAGAATCATGTAGCCGATAGCTGCACTGGAAACACCCCCACCCGCGTGGGGAAGACCTCAAGACCTATCGTGACGATGCATGGCGCAGGGAAACACCCCCACCCGCGTGGGGAAGACTCTGCTATTGTTGCACACTTGTACAGGGTCTTGGAAACACCCCCACCCGCGTGGGGAAGACAGCTCCACCCGCTACCGTCTACCCATCCGGCAAGAAACACCCCCACCCGCGTGGGGAAGACAGGAGGAACAACCACATGCAAACCTTAATGCAGGAAACACCCCCACCCGCGTGGGGAAGACGGCTGGAAGAATCGTCAAACATGGAATTGTGCAGAAACACCCCCACCCGCGTGGGGAAGACCTGTGTTTCCGGTGTGAATGTGCATGATTAAGGGAAACACCCCCACCCGCGTGGGGAAGACCTGCCCGCTCCTCAATCTGCGTGAGAATGAGTAGAAACACCCCCACCCGCGTGGGGAAGACGTAGAGCACATAGGCGCATATAACAGCATCGAAGAAACACCCCCACCCGCGTGGGGAAGACCTTCTGCTGTCATCTTTGTAGAAGCATACATAGGAAACACCCCCACCCGCGTGGGGAAGACCCGCTAAGAGGTGTGGACTGAGCAAGGACGTCAGAAACACCCCCACCCGCGTGGGGAAGACCCGGCGGGGCACTGTCGCCATCGCTGCCCGCCGGAAACACCCCCACCCGCGTGGGGAAGACCACTATCGTCATCGCTACCTGCCCATTCCTCAAGAAACACCCCCACCCGCGTGGGGAAGACGTCTGCAAATTTTTAATACCGGCAATGTAACTAGAAACACCCCCACCCGCGTGGGGAAGACGCTGCAAGCTAACCAAGAAGGTTATCAACGTAAGAAACACCCCCACCCGCGTGGGGAAGACCTCATCATCAGGCAAAGCCTGATGGGGAAAGGGGAAACACCCCCACCCGCGTGGGGAAGACCTTGCAGCTGGTGTTGCGCTCGATCTCCATTAGGAAACACCCCCACCCGCGTGGGGAAGACGACGCGGTGTTTGAAGGGACAAGCCTTGAAGTAGAAACACCCCCACCCGCGTGGGGAAGACGGGCGCGGGGTCGGGGTGCCATCTGTCGATGGAGAAACACCCCCACCCGCGTGGGGAAGACCGACCTGCTCGCCCGCCTCGACTGGTGCCCCGAGAAACACCCCCACCCGCGTGGGGAAGACAGGCGGCGCGGGCCTGACACCGCGCAAGGAGGAGAAACACCCCCACCCGCGTGGGGAAGACGTGCCCGCTCGCGTCTTGGCCCCGCGGTCGTTGGAAACACCCCCACCCGCGTGGGGAAGACGCTATCAGTGCGGCAACGATGGCTACTATGAGGGAAACACCCCCACCCGCGTGGGGAAGACTCCGCACGGTTGAAGTCCGCAGGAGTGGGGATGGAAACACCCCCACCCGCGTGGGGAAGACTCCAGGATATTGTGTTTTGGCTCTCTAGAAACACTAGATGTAGTTCACCTAGAACGAGCCATCTTTCTCCTGAACCAGTTGTAGGCCACTGAGTTCTATCAGGGTTCGCGTAGTATCGCCAACACCTCGAATGGTATAGCCTGGGGTAGCGTTGGCCTTTTTGAACACTAATAGTCCCGATTCGGCAGGGCAGTGCTCATACAGGTACTCCACAACACCATCGGCTACGGAATCCTTGATGCCGGAGATGAACACATTGGGCCGGGGTTCCACGAACCATAGTTTCATCCTGCCCCGTACGGCAGGAGGGAGATCATTTGCGATGACTACCAGCATTCTTGCCTCCTTCAAGGATGTCCTTAATATCCGGCCCAAGCCTCGCGAGCAAGTCCATATCAATCACCCTCTTGCGAAACTCGGAGGACACCTTTGCTCTGTTGTATTTCCCGGCCATCTCCAAAGTCAAAGAGAAGGCTAGATCAATACACAACCACTCCTTATACAGGTCCGCCATGTCATAAACGAAAGGCAAGGGACTGCCCGAATGAATAAAACCAATGTGAGGGGAGTAGCCCATGCTGTAGATTCCCGATGTCAAAATGCTGTAAAGCGCGGCATTGCATGCTGTCAAGACCCGATTGGTGATGTCACCCATCTCGAATTTGCCCGGCTGAAACCGGCGCCCCTTCCAGCCCACGTCGTACTCTAGTGCCTTCTGCTCATAAAGCTGCCGGACGCGATGCCCTTCCATACCCATCATGTCTTTCAGACTCTTGCCATCAAGATCTGCTGCAGGGAAACGGCGGGCAAACATCCTGCGAGCGACTTCCACAGCTTGTTTGGGATCAGCCGCCAGAAGCATTTGCGTTCGCATATTGCGCGAATCGGCCGTAGGGCTTTGCCCGACCGCATAAAACAGAAGTGAATCTTCACCGACCCAGCAAACCGCGCAGTTGGCGGCGGCCATGACCTTCACTGCTTCGTGGGTGACAGTGGTTCCTGGCCCCAGAAGGAGAGCGTTTATGGTGGCTATGGGCAATCGAACGACATTGCTGTCACAATCAATCCATTTGACGCTGCTATCATCTATTTCCAGACGACCTCGCTCCAGATACAGGAATGGGTACTTATCCTTGACCTGCGGCAAGTTTGCCCGTGTCACCTTAATCATCAGCCGAGTTTTTTCGTCCGCTGCGGCATTTTGCCCATCAACCATTCCTAATGACCGTAACCCTTCTGTCCGTGTAACGCTTGATATCCCCAAACTGAACCGGGACATCATTTAGGGTCAGCACATCGCCCTTGTCTGTGTCTCCGCCGTCCACCACCCGAAAATCCTCTGCCAGACCTTTATCCTGTGCAATCTCATGGGCTCTTTTCAGTGCCGCTTCTTCATGTGCAAATGTCCCCCGATAGACAAAGTCTGTCGGGACGCAGTTTTTTCGCCCCAGGTACAGGTCGTAGACCGGGTTTTGCAGAGCATCTGCAATGGGCTTGGCCAAATCATCCGGAAGCTCCAAAACCACTGCAAATCTGGCATCCTGTAGGTAGTAGCGGTATGTAAGCTTTGTTCCTCCGCCGACTGCTTTTCCCCCATCACTTGTCCTAGGGATCAAAAGACTTTCCCATGGGTCGCTTTCATCGTAGCCGCTCCCCACCATATGGAAGTCCCTCAGCAGGGGTTCTCTGTCCGTCCGTGCGTATGACACAACCGTCTGTCGTAGTGGTGCTAATCTGAAGAGCAGTTCCCTCTGTTCCCCGGATGCACCCAATGCGCAAAGCAAGAGCCCTGCCACACCAGATTTTGTCGGGAAAGCAAGGGTGTCCCGTCTACCAAATTTGGAATCAGCGCCCCATGACTGCAGAGGCGCCTCCAGCCACAGCAAAATGTGACTCGTGCTCATCAGATACTACCCCGCCGCGATGGCAGTCTTGATAGACTCTATTAGCCTGTCGACATTAAAGTCAGCGTCATCGCCAAACTCGAAGCCGTCAATCTTGCCGAAGAGAGAACCAGCAAGCTTCTCTTTTTTGTCTAGGTAATTGCACAACTCCCTTTTGCTTGGCTCCAGGAAGCCACCATTGTGCTTAACTGCGGTCTCAAATGGTATCTGCAGGCGCTGACCCTTGCGGACCAAGACCCGTGCAAATTCCCAAGGAGACGCGCCGGATTGTGTCGTCTGCCGCGCTCCCGGTACTGCTACGAACAAGGCCTTTACGAAACACTCGATTGCTTCCGGTATGCTTTCGCCTGCCAGGGTCTGCCAAAGCTGCCCTACATTCAGGCTCACATAGCGATAGTATGTCGCGGAGTTAAATTCGAGACTACCCATGTGGGCCGAGCCCGGTTCTTCCGACCTGTCGTCCAGCGCGGTAAAGAACTCTACCTCATTGGTCACGCGATGGGTGGAAATGGCGTGGGCAAAAGAGGCGGCAGCCTCCACGTTAAGCGTAGCGGCCTGCGCAACCATGCGCCCGAAGAGCGCGATGTCCAGTGCATCTATGCTTTGAACGGTTTTACCAATAATTGCTTCGAGGTCTCTCGCCGGATTTTTGGTGGAGGTCTCCTTGATCACTTCGTCCGGCCGAAACCCGGCTGCCTTAAAAGCTGCTGCCAACAACGATACTTCTTTAGGGCTCAGGAACAGGAGAGTATCTGTCTTGTCACGGGAAGCCACATCGTCAGGCAACTCTCCTTCCTGGGTATCGCTCCCCTTCTTCTTCTGGGAGCCCTTATTGCCTGCTGCCTTTTTGATGAAAATCTGTTCGACCTTGTCACCGCATGCCTTCGCCTGTTCTGCAGTGGCACCCACGTCCTCGCAAGCCCTGGCGATAAGAGGGGAAATGAGTTTAGTTCTTGTGCCGAGGTTAGCTCCAAAGTCTCGCATCGCAAGGCGGACCTGCCGTTTCCAGCACTGGCTGCTAACCCGGGCACGGGTAGTACCGCCAACAACTGCCGTCTTGGGCGCTCCAACATCATCTCGGTTCAAACAGGTGACCGGGAACGACTGCAAAATGTGGAACTCGACAATAAGGTTTTGATACGGGTTATGACTCATGCGTTATTCCTCCTTAGTATTAAGGTTTTCTTGTTTTTGCAGGGGCACGATCTGTAGCAGGCCAAAGCCGAATCCTTTTGCCCTGCCTACACCGTTCTTAAAGCTGTACACAAAAGCCTCTCGGTTAGTCACCTGGAGTTTACCCACAAAGGTGGCTGACCCGTGCGTCTGAGTGACGCCATTCTCTCGGCCGAAACTCACCACACCCATGTTTCTGATATGCAGGCTGTCTGGGTCGACAGCAAATCCCCAGACGCTCGACTTCTGCATAAACCAGTTATGCAGGTTGTCCCTACCCCTTATCGGCGTAGTAGTTCGGGACGGTCCGTTTCGCCGGGTGGGGTTGACCGTCACCTCAAAAGCATAATAGTCCTTGTGCAAAAAGGATTCCTGTATCTCCCTTGACTCAATTACGCCGAACTCCGGGGTTTTGGGCCTGCGCGCTGACAGTAATAATATGCGGCGGCAGTTCCAGTCGCCACCCTTGTCGACATAAAGGAAATCTCGCTTGCGCCCATCCTGTTCAGGGAACAGGGAGTAGACCAGCTTATGTAGCCCATATGCATCTGTTAGGGCCAGCGCCTTGCAGTCAGCGCGACTCAGGCTGAGTGCCGAAGCGATCATCATTCCACCTCCGGCCGTAGAAACTTACCGCCCATCTTGCTTTTACCTTGTCGCCAAAGTGAGTCAACTCGTTCAATAGCTTGCCGTATCCCAAGCGTACCCCGTGGGACGATATGAGGCTGAGCAAAGGGCGCAAGACAACGCACGCTTCTTCTGTGGAATCGCAGGCCAGTAGGCGTCGCAGCTTGGACTTAGCCGAATCTGAAGCGTTGCCTTCCTTGTAGCACGCTGCTATCGCCTCTCCGATTCCCAATGACCCGTCCCCGGCCGGCTTGGCGCGCGCTATGGCGGACGCTATTGTCGCGTAGGGCCTCCTCTCTACCTCCCTTTCAATGTTGCACCAGGCCGCAAGGTACTCCCACGCCTGATACTCTGTGGCAGGATTATCTGCCCGCCGTAAGGCAGCACCAAAGGCGCTATCGTCCTCCATCCGTCCCAGGACATAGTCGACAAACACCTGTTCGTGACTCTTCCCCGATTTTTCCGTGCTCACAATAAAACCGACTCCTTCCTTTACTATCTTAGGTACCTTAGCACATTAGGTCTGTTAGCCGCCCAAGCATCGACTTGCCTGGCTGTATCTCTGGGGCAGTATGTGTCGTAGGCCCTCTCGGCGAAGCCTGCAAATGCGCGGCGCAGTCGCTTCACTTGCTCGCCGGAATCATCGCAACAGGCTTCCACAAGTTCCTGAAGCCTGCGCTCGCAGAGCTGCCAGAACAGATTGACTGCTTGCGCGGCCTGGTTCTTGCCCGCAGCCTTCTGCGCCACAAAATAGGCAGTGGTTGCGCTCCAGATAATCTTGTCGAGCTGGTCCAACTCATCCATTTCTCGTTTGAAGTTAGTAAACCAGTTTTTGCCCAGCTCTGAGGCGTCAAGATAGATTTCGGACTCCACGAAATCGTCTGACCCTGATACTTTCTGCTCTCCAGAATTGACGCGCACCTTTAATCCGCCAGACCAGAGACCAAAGCTGGGCAGGTGCTTCTGGGCTCGCGGAACGCCCATCCGCAGCTGCCGACACTCAAAGGCATCTCCTCTGTCCATATTGCTTAAGAATGAGAGTAGTGCGGGCAGCTGCCTCCACGGGCGTTTTTCGGGGTCCGCCCATATTGCTTTATGCGTGGCACCGGAAGAAGCCACCGCAATGCTGACGTCCACGCCGCCTTCGGCATAATCCGGATGGGCAATCCCCTCTGAATAATGCAGTCCATCCTCTGCCAGCAGAACAAAACGTGATAGTGGAATCAGTCGTCCCATGTAGGACGTTTTCAGTTTTCTCGCCACAGCACAAGCCTCTCCCTGAGGCATGCTCTCCCAAGGCGCTGTGCCAAAGCCCTCTGCGAAGTCAGTGAGCTTCTTCATGTCCTCTTCGGTAAGGAGATTAAGCCACAGTGTTTCGCTCAGGGATTCACCTTGCAAAAAAGTGTGAAGGAACCCATAACGCCCAATGGACGGACCGGGCTTACCGGTCTTAGACTTTCCTTGGTAGCCGGGAGACAAGGTAATGCTGTTGTCCGTTTGCTTCCCGCCCAAAGAAAAGCCCATTAGTTGAACAAGCAGCATGGCCTTAGCTGCATCAGTCAGGGGTGTTTCCACCTGACCCTGCGTTAGTATAGTCGTGTTTCCCGTAGCCGTGTAGACTTCGGCTGTACCCAAGCTCTTCTTTTTGGCCCCCGCAATGGCTGGCATCTGCAAAAACGGCCGTTCCCCGTATAGCCAGAAGAGTTCTCTCTTAGCTGACAAGTATTCTGCCGTTTTGTCCATCATCCCCGAAGGGCCAAGGCGTTGCCAGTCTGCCTCATTCGCTGGTATATGTGCAGACTGCGCAATCGCCAGTAGTAGCTTGGTCAGGGCAATTTTCTGGACAGGATTTCCCCCCAGAGCAGATAGTTGATGGTCGCTGAAAATTGCGCCAAGGCTTACTAGGCCCTTCCCTACAACAGGGACCCATGGCTCATCCACCAGATTAAACCTCTGCGATAAGGGCATCTTAATTTCCTCCTCTCTTCTTAACGCCATATCCCAAACACGAATCATAGCTTAACTCGAAATCCTCGTTGGCAATTGAACCGTCTATCCCTCGCACCTCGTCGCTCTCGAGCACCATTGCCGCCCGAAAGGGGCTTTCCTCGTGGTCCCCCAGATACACGTAATCCCTTAGCCAGGAAATAGGTTTTGTTAAGACAGCAGGGGCATGATAGGCCGGAACAGTCACCGTGTTTTTCAGCAAGACTGCGGCGATCCTGCGCCGCTCAGCCGGACTAGGGGATTGCGGCAGCATCAGCTCGGAGTTGTCCAAGAAACGTACTATTACTCCGTTTTCCACGTTCACCTGCTTCTTCATCAACAGGACTTCCACTGACTCCATCTCCGAGTACCTGGTAGTGGCTTGGCTCTCCGGCAGTGTCTTCCCCCCCCTCGATACACCGTACAGGGCCAGCCGAGACAGTTTGTCGCGCTCTTGCTCCACTAGGTGCTTGCTACGCGCCATGTCCCCAGTTTCGGTACGATCTTGGTAAGTGGCCTCTAGTAAAGGTCGAATCCCCCCCGGCAACCTGACAATCTGCACATCCTGCCATACCTCAAGTGTCCGACACAGAACATAGGGGCTATAAACAGCGGCTGATTTACCTAAGGTGCTGTGATTATCGATTGCCTCATGCAGGAAGGGGGCCAAAACCCATGCCTCACGCCTTGCTGCCTCTGGTCGGATGGAGTCATTTTCACGATGCCTCCATAGCCGTCCCAACCGCTGAAACAGCATATCCGTAGGACATAGCCGGCTAACTAGGAAGTCAGCGTCGATATCCAGTGACTGCTCCAATACTTGGGTGCCTACCAAGATCCGCCCCTTCGCTTGCCGCAAGCTGTGTCCTTCCTTGCCGAAAAGACTGACCCACCTCCCCTCGTTTGCCTGTCGGTCTGTTTTGAGGAAGCGGGAGTGCAAGAGCCCGCATTCGAGCTGCAGCTCCACTGCCTTGGCTGCCAAGCCGCGATATCTCTGCTGGGCTTCGTCTACGGTGTTCTCAATCCAGAGAACCTGTTCGCCTCTATCGGCCCGCAACAGAGCCTCATCAACGGCATCGTCGTCGCTATTGACAATGCGCACGTTTACCTCGGCATCCTCTAATTGTTCTACCCCTTGTTCCTGGATCTCCCCACCTGCCGGGCAACTAGTAATAAGGGGATAGGGGGAAATGGCCTCCTCTTGCTCGTTGCCCTTAGATGACACGCCGAGAATATTGCGCCTCTGATTATCTGTCAGGGTTGCGCTCAGGATAATGACCGTACAGTGCAGTGCTCGAAGCGAGCCGACCAGCTCTTTGAGAATGGTACCGGTATAGCTGTCATAGCTATGTACCTCATCGAGGATGACAACCTTCCCTGCCAGGCCAAAGGCCCTGACAAAACCATGCTTTACATTCATCACAGCCATTAGAGCCTGATCTACGGTACCCACGGCAAAGGGAGCCAGAAGCCCGCGCTTGGAGCTGTTAAACCAGGACCGACCCGGAGCACCGTCTTCACCCAGCTCCGTGTCCCGCAGCCACGCTAATCCATGCAACAACAGCGAGCGTCGGTTAGGGTCTTCCTCGTCCAAGATGCTGCTCAAAAAGCTATTCATCCTGTCGTAGACCTTGTCTGAGGTTAGTTGAGTCGGGAGTGCGAAATACACCCCTGTTGCCCGCCCGCTCTCTAATGCCTTATAGGCCGCATAAAGAGCGGCTTCTGTCTTGCCTATTCCCATAGGGGCCTCTAAAACATAGACCCCCCAGTCATTTACCCGCTCTGCAAACCGCCTCTGGACATCGCGCGGAGCAAACCCACCCATGGATTCAAAGACTCTCTCAAAAGTAAGACCGCGGCGAACCCTAGGCGTGACAAAGCCTGCCTTAGTGACAGCTTCGGAAATGCGTTTCTGCACTGAATGGCGATCCCCGTGCACCCATGTCTCTGCATCATCGAATAGGGCGCCGGAACCAATCCAATCCGCCACACTGGTTAACCCCGCAAGGATATCTGAATGAAGAGAGGTTGGTATGATGGGCCAATCCACATTCAAAGACTGCCTCAGGTTATCCAGTAGCTCTATGCGCTGTTTCTGCCAGGCAGGTCCACCATACACTTCTGCATCAGGCTGGTGTGTATTGTGTGGAGTGTAGCCGTGATGCCTTCCCACAATCTCTGAGATATATCCTGGACACTGAGAGGTAGCTGCCTGGCTAACAGCAAAATGGTAGCCTATCTCCTTATCCCGAGCAGGCTGTGTGAACCCGAGTACCAGCCCGATCTCCCGGTGGATCTTCTCCTGAAATGCCGGACTGACTTTGCCCACATCGTGTGCCGCGGCAACCAGTTCGCTGCCTAGGGGGAAGAGGCTTTCCCTAAGGCGCGCAGGCAAACGAGATAATAGCTCGCGTGCAACTAGGCCTACCACTCGGCAATGCGTTTCCACAGATGCGCCCGGCCTGTTATCTAGCCCCTGACGAACAGTCTTTGCCAGGCACTTACTGAGAGGCAAAACGCTGATTTTGGAAGGCCCCGGCTGCTTGTTTCTAGGCTTCAACATGCTGGTCTCCTCCCATTCATTCCTGTCGCTCTAACTCCACGACAAACCGTACTCAGGTCCCCAGCGAATATGGCGTGTCATGATGCAGTCTGCCATGGGCAGGATCGCCATGACGCGAAGTGAATGTTGGGTTGCGCAGTCCTATTTGAATTCTACATATGGTATATATTTCATCATTGATCATCAACATCCTGCTCAAAATCCTGCTCACTTTTGATAAAAGCAATGTCAACGTTGACATGAATGTTGGGGTTGCTGGCTGTGTTAATGGCGCTCTCTAGCTTTGGCCTGTCCAAAAACTAGTGCCGGACCCATTGACTGAACGTCGGCAAGTCAAAAATGAAAAGAACTGCCGCCGCAGTCACCCTTAAGCTGTACTCTATGCTCCAGGAGGCGGTTGACCGTGAGTGATCGACTGCGAGAGCTATGCCGCCAAATGCGACTGGGGAATCTGGCTATGCTTATTTAACCAAGTAGAGTATGCCGACAAAAAGCAGCACCTTACTGAGCTTCTGGAGATAGCTCACTAATGGCCGCTGACACTGCCCGTCCGCCCTTTGAAAAGCAAAATTGTTCATGCCGTCCTAGATCCACAAGGGCGGGAACAAGCAATTCCATTTGCATGCCTCGTTTTTTCTTCGCTCGCCGTTCATAGGCGGCCTGCTTCTCTCAACGCTCCTGTTCGTACTCTATCACTTCCCCAGTGATAGTAGATGCACTCAAAGAAATGACCTAGAGCAGCAGTTGATCGCTACATCGTGGGTCGCTGCAGCGTGTTTCATAGACTAGCCACAAGTGGTAAACTACTATCAACAACCCCCTCCACCACATCCCAAAGGAGGCCCGACATGCTACCCCAAGCCAAATTAGATCGCCTTAACGCACAGGCGCAAAAGCAAAAGGAAGGCCAGCTCACCCCGGCGGAACAAAACGAGCAGAAGCTTTTACGCGCGGAGTATATACAGAGTTTTCGCAGCCGAGTCGCGGCCGACCTTGAGGCACAGGGCATGGAGCAGAAGCCTGCGCAGGGCTGTGCCTGCGGCTGCCGGCATAAGCACTGAGCAAGCTGCGCTTTCGGCTGGCAATAAGCGTCTTTGCGGCAGGAGTGGCTGCTCTGCGCAAGCAGAGCGGCCTATTGATGTTTGTGGCTTGTGGCTTGTCGCTTGTCGCTTGTGGCTTGCGGCTTGCGGCTTGTCGCTCAAAGCTCACCGCTCACCGCTCACAGCTCCGTTCACACTCAGTTCACATTCACCTGATAAGCTACTAGCACCGAAGCGCACGCGGCCCATACGACAGTCTGGGGGTGAGTGAGATGGCTAAAATTCTCTTGGTAGACGACAACGCCAACATACGCAAACTAATGGAGATCTACCTGGTGCGCGAGGGCTTTTTAGTCTTTCATGCCGAGCACGGCAAAGAGGCGCTAGACCTCCTAGCGCGCCAGCACATCGATTTGATTGTGGCCGACATTATGATGCCGGAGATGGACGGTTTCGAGCTAACGGCTGCGCTGCGCGGCGCGGGTTTCACCGTGCCCATTCTTATGGTTACAGCCAAAAACACCTGGCCGGACAAGCGACAGGGGTTTCAGAGCGGGGCGGACGACTACCTGACCAAGCCTGTCGATATGGAGGAGCTGGTCTTAAGAGTGCGAGCGCTCCTTCGCCGGGCGAGAATCAGCAGCGAACAGCAGCTGCGCATCGGCGACATCGTCCTCGACGCCGAGACGTTGGCGCTGCGCCACAACGGACAGGAGCACACTCTGCCGCGCAAGGAGTTCCAAGTGCTCTTTAAGCTTTTGTCTAGCCCCGGCAAAATCTTCACCCGCCAGGAGCTGCTCGACGAGTTTTGGGGGCTCGACAGCGAAGTGGACGAGCGCACGGTCGATGTGCACATTAAGCGCCTGCGCGACAGGCTTGCCGATGTGAGCGAGTTTGAGATTGTCACCGTGCGGGGGCTTGGCTACAAAGCTATGCGGCGCGCATGATCAGGCGCTCAATTTATCTGCAGCTGGTGGCGATGCTTATCGGTATAGTTTTTATCAGTAATGTGGTCGTCATGTTTACGTTTGTCGTTACCACCGAGCGCGGCATGCTCGCCGAAATGGAGGATGCCCTGTCCGAACTGACGACGCAACTGCGGAACCTGCATGCGGCCGGCGCACTTCCTGCCGAACGCATTCCGCCGATGCTGCAGACTGGCTATTTTCGCGCCAGTGTCTACAGCAATCTAGACGAGGTGCGCGCGGCCAAGCTCGTGCGCCATTTCTTTAGGCCGGAAGACCTAGACCAGCTCGCAGCAGTCGGCGAGGTGCGAAGTTCCATCTATAACCGCATGACCTTCCGCCTGCCTGCCACCATTATGCGCTTAACCGGTACAGAGGGTGAAAGCTATCTCTTCGTGCATCCTAACTTAGGGAAGCTAGCGGCTAACTTTCGCCCGGTTATCATTAGGATGAACTTCGTCTCATTGATTGTCGGCTCAATCATGGTGCTCATAGCCGCTAAATACATCGTGCGCCCTGTAAAAGAGCTTAGCGAAGCGACTAAGCAAGTGTCCCAAGGCAACTTCGAAGTGAACATCAAGACAAAGCGCCGCGATGAGCTAGGGCAGCTCGTAGCCGGGTTTAACGCCATGGCCAAGGCACTGCGCGGCATAGAGATTTTACGCAGCGACTTTATAGCCGCCATTTCGCATGAGTTTCGCACGCCTCTCACCTCTATTAAAGGCTTTGCCAAGCTTATCGGAGAAACAGAGAGCAAAGAACTGCGGCAGGAATACGCGGCTATTGTCGCCGACGAAACCGACCGCCTCGCCGCTCTTGCCAGCAGCATTCTGCAGATGAGCGAGCTAGAAAGCGGCGTGGGAGACTTCGCGCGGCAGTCGTTTCGGCTCGACGAGCAGCTGCGCCAGGTAGTTGTGCTGCTTGAGCCGCAGTGGAGCAAAAAGAACTTAGACTTGGCGGTAGACCTTGCCGCCGTAGATTACTGCGCAAACAAAGACCTGCTCTTTCAGGTCTGGCTAAATATCTTAGATAACGCCATTAAGTTCTCGCCCAACGCAGGCCGCGTGGAAGTTGTGCTAACCGCAGACAAAAACGCCGTCGCCTGTGTCATTAGGGACTTTGGCCCCGGCATCAAGAGCGAGAACCAGCGCCGCGTCTTCGAGAAGTTCTACAAAGGCGATAAGGCGCGCGGGAGCCCGGGCAGCGGCCTGGGGCTATCGATAGCCAAACGCATCGTGGAGCTACATCAAGGCGAGGTGTCTCTAAGTAGCGCGCCCGAGCGCGGCACAACTGTCACAGTAACGCTGCCCCTTTAGTTAAGCGCCCAGAACGTCAGGAGGTTATGTCATGTCCTTACCCGCATTCGCCACATCGCGCCGCATCACGGTGTTGATGCTTGTCCTCATTACGGTAGTTATCGGCGTGATGTCTTACACGCGTACACCCGTAGACTTGTTGCCTAACATGAACTTCCCCATGGCCGCCGTCCTCGTCTCCTTCCCCGGGGCTGCGCCGCAAGAGGTAGAAACACTTGTGACGAGGCCGCTCGAAGGGACGTTAGCGACCGTCAGCAACATTCGCGAAGTGTCCTCCACTTCGTCTGCCGGGCAGGCGACCATACTCCTGTCGTTTAACTGGGGCACTAATATGGACTTTGCCGCGCTGGAAATGCGCGAGAAGATTGACCTCATGCGTCGCCTGCTGCCGGCCGAAGTTGGCGCACCGACGGTAATGAAGTTTGACCCTTCGCTTATGCCAATAATGGCGGTTGACTTTGGTTCCGACACCCGCACCGGAGCAGAACTGCGCGACCTCGCCGATAGGGTGCTGGCTTCGCGCCTCGAACGCGTCGCGGGAGTGGCCTCGGTCTCCGTTAGCGGCGGTCAGCAGACGGGCATAGAGGTGCGCCTAGACCCTGCTAAGCTCGAAGCGATGGGTATAACGCTCGCGCAAGTTACCGGGGCGCTCCGCACCGCGAGTCTAAACCTCCCCGGCGGCACCCTCAGCGTCGAGGGGCAAGAGTACCTAATCCGCAGCGTAGGGCAATTAACTTCTTTGAGTGAGATAGAAGACCTAATCGTAGGGATGCGCACCATCCGAACAGTGCGCACGGTTCCTGCGGCAACCGCGCTGACCATGCCGCAACTTCCGCCCGGTTTGGTTATCCCGGGCCTGCCTGCGACCCCTTCGCCTACGCCGCAACAACAGGTTACTACCACAACCGAGCCTGTATACTTGCGGCAAGTCGGCACGGTGGCCGAGGTAAACGTATTAGGCAATACGGTCACGTTGCTCAACCGGTTGCCGAGCGTTTCCATTAGGCTGCACAAGCAGTCTGATGCTAACACCGTCTTGGTGGCCAACCTAGTGCATGCCGAGCTCGAACAGCTGCGCGCGGATTTTGCCGACCTTACTATAGTCCCCACGCAAGACCAAAGCCGCTTTATTGAGGCGGCCATCAGTGCGGTAGGGCAGAACGCGGCCTATGGCGGCCTGCTGGCTGTGCTAGTTCTCCTCGTCTTCCTAAAGAGCGTTGCCCCAACCTTAGTAATTGCCATTGCCGTGCCGGTATCCGTTGTCGCTACCTTTGCGCTGGTCTACTTTGGCAACCTAACCATTAACATGATGACTCTCATGGGGCTAGCCCTAGGCATTGGCATGTTGGTCGACAACTCCATCGTAGTCTTAGAGAATATCTATCGTTACCAAGAAGAAGGCGCCGACCGCCTCACCGCTGCGCGCAAAGGCACCGAGGAAGTGGCCATGGCGATTACCGCCTCTACACTTACCACGGTGGCCGTCTTTCTGCCCGTGGCCTTTGTGGGCGGCATTACCGGCATGATGTTTAGGGAACTTGCTCTGACGGTGAGCTTTTCGCTCTTGTCGAGTCTTGCCGTCGCCCTAATAGTAGTGCCGGTTCTCTCGGCTACCATATTAAGGACAAGGCCGAGTCGGGCCGCGACAGGACAACGCCGCCTGAACCAGTACCAGGCGTCGCTAAAGTGGGCGCTCGGGCACAAGGCAGTAGTGGCGCTACTTACTTTGGCTTTGCTCGGGGGGAGCCTCCTCACCTTCGGTCGCATCGGCGGCGAGTTTATCCCCACTATGGATCAAGGTGAACTCAGCGTCACGGTGACGTTGCCCGCAGGCAGCGCCGTAAGCGAGACACAGGAAGTCGCTACCGTTGTCTTAGACGATTTGTTGGCGCGCCCCGAGGTCGGTTCGGTGTCGACGAGTATCGGCGGGGCAGGCGGCGGGCGCATGATGGGCATGGCCGCCGGACGCGCAAATCGCGCCACAATGACGGTGGTGCTTAAGACGGGTTACCGCAGTGCCGATATCGCCGCAGAGATAAACGCCAAGTATGCCGACTTCGCGGACGGCACCGTGCGCGCTTCAGCCGCGGCAGGCATGGGCGGGGGAGGGGGCATGGGTCTTGGCGGCAGCACTTCCGTTGTCGTTAACCTGTCCGGGCCTACTCTCGCCGGGCTAAGGCAGTACGCCGACCAAATTAAGGAGGCAGCCGCAACAATCGAAGGCATTACGGAAGTGCGCGATAACGCCGGCGTCGGCGCGAACGAGCTGGTGGTGCGCGTAGACAGAGAGAAGGCGGCGCGCCTCGGTTTGGCTCCGACTGCGATAGCCGGTGCCGTGCGCACGGCGTTCCAGGGCGAGAACGTCTCCCGCGTCTCGCGTGACGGGCGCGAAATCGACGTCAACGTCAGCCTAATAGACTCCGCTCGCCAAAGCATAGCAGACCTCGAAAACCTAATTGTGGCCGCACGCGAGGGGCAGGTCGTTAGGCTTAGCCAAGTGGCATCTGTTGAACAGGCTGTCGGGCCGGCTTCGATTAACAGGCGGGCTAACCAGCGCTACGTCGCGATTACGGCTACCGTTGAAGGGCGCGACCTGCGGAGCGTGACGCGCGATTTGCAGGAAAGGCTCGACGCCTTAGAGCTCCCGGTGGATTACCGCGCCGAACTCGCGGGTGATGCGCTCGAGATGAACGAAGCCTTCAGCGGCCTAATTACCGCGCTAATCCTCGCTGTAGTGCTGGTGTATATGGTCATGGCCTCCCAGTTTGAGTCGCTGCTGTACCCGTTTATCGTCATGTTTACCATGCCGCTCGCGGTTATCGGCGTGCTGCTGGCGCTGTTCTTTACCGGCCAAACGTTTAACGTACCCTCGATTATGGGCGTTATCGTGCTGGCGGGGATTGTAGTTAACAACGCCATTGTCTTAGTCGACTACATTAACCAACTGCGCGCCCGCGGCCGCAGTGTGCACGACGCCATTATCGAGGCGGCGGGGGCAAGGCTTCGCCCCATCCTGATGACCACGACAACTACAATCCTTGCGCTCGTGCCCATGGCTGTTTTAGGCGGTTCTGCCGCAGAGATGCAGCGCCCCCTAAGCATCGCTATTATCGGCGGGCTGACGATGTCGACGCTGCTTACGCTCTACATTATTCCCTTGGCGTATGACTTAGCGACGTTGAGAGAATAATCTGGGGCTCCTAACGGGCTTTGAGCTTTGAGCTGTGAGCTGTGAGGGAAAAGGTGCAGTGTGTCTCTGTGTTCTCTGTGCCTCTGTGGTGAACAACTCCTCCCCGGTCGTCTCCACGCAGTGCTAAGTGCGAAGTGCTAAGTGCTAAGTGCTGTGGTTAAACCCCGCCCTGCGTGATACAATAGGCAGAGCAAGCTGAAGCGGGTGACGGCATTGCGCATTCTCTGCCCAGAAGAGCATACGACCAAAGATAAATACATTGCCGAGGCGGCTGCCATTTTACGAAATGGCGGCCTAGTCGCATTTCCTACCGAAACGGTGTACGGGTTAGGCGCGCGGTTTGACTCCCCCGCCGCCATTGCGCGCCTCTTTGCCGCTAAGGGCAGGCCCCCCGATAACCCCCTGATTGCGCACATCTCGCACCCCAAACAACTTACCGAACTGGTTTCCCATATGACGCCTTTAGAGGAGCGCCTGATGCTCGCCTTTTGGCCCGGCCCGCTGACATTAGTGCTCCCCAAAACCCAAGCCGTACCCGCGCTCGCTACGGCAGGCCTTTCTACTATCGGCGTGCGTATGCCGGCCGACGACATTGCGTTAGCGCTAATTTCTGTAACCGGTGTGCCAATTGTAGCCCCGAGCGCAAATCTATCCGGTCTACCAAGCCCCACTACGGCCAGGCACGTAGCGCAGGATTTAGGCGACCGCATCGATGCCTTGCTAGACGGCGGCGAAACGCATCTAGGACTAGAATCCACGGTGGTGCAGGTGCGCGATGACGTCATTTATATCTTGCGTCCCGGCAGCATTACGCGCGAAATGTTAGCCGAGGAAACCGGTGCCGCGGTACAGGGTGCATGGGGAGAAAACGCTCAGGAAGCAGGCGCGCCGCTTGCCCCGGGCATGAAGTACAAGCACTACGCGCCGCGCGCCGCCGTGATTGTGTACGAAGGCGAGGCGGTTAAGCATATCGCTGCCGACGCAGAGCGCGAGGCGTCACCCCCCGCCGTAATTGCTTTTGCAGACACTTTGGCTGCCGTGCCGGAGCACGTCGCCCGTTTTACCCTAGGCGACCGCGGACAAGCAGACACAGCCGCAAAAAGGCTTTACGCTTACCTCAGAGAAATAGACGATTTGGGCCTTACCCGTGTGCTAGTCGAGGCGGTGCCCCCGCGCGGACTCGGTGAAGCGGTTATGAACCGCCTGCACAAAGCTGCGACACGTATCAAAGGGAGGTAGACATGTGAAGGTCTTGTTTGTGTGCACCGGAAACACGTGCAGGAGTGCTATGGCCGAAGCCATCTTTAAGCGCTATGGCGGACACGAGGTGCGCTCGGCAGGCGTAGCGGCAGACGAGGGAGCAGAGGCCTCGCCGGGTGCGGTAGCTGCTCTTAAAATTAAGGGCTTTAGCTTAAGCACGCACCGCGCACAGCTGCTTAGCCAAGAGCTGGTGGAATGGGCAGACTTAATCCTGACCATGACGCGCAGGCACAAAGAAATTGTCACGGGCAAGTTCCCCGCCGTAAGCGCCAAGACGTTTACCCTAAAGGAGTTTGCGCGCGACGAGGCCACGCAAGCGGACGGCGAGCCAGACATTTACGATGTGCTAGACCCCTTCGGGCAAGACGAGGCCACCTACAACGCCTGTGCGACAGAAATCGACAGCCTCGTCGTGCTGGTAGCAAGAAAACTCGGCCTGCCGTCGAATATGGTAGAATAAGAGCGGCGATCCGCCGGAGGCCCGAGCCGCCGGGCAGGGGGTAAGGAGGATACGATGCAGATATCACTGGGCAGCGACCACGCCGGTCTAGCATTAAAGCAAGAGATAGCCATGTTTCTCACGCGCGTCGGTCACACCGTGCTCGACAGGGGCACAAGCACAGAGGCCTCTGTCGATTACCCGGATTTTGCGGCGCTCGTGTGTAACGACATACAGAGCGGCGCGGCCGAGCGGGGGATACTTATCTGCGGCACCGGCATAGGCATGAGCATTGCCGCGAACAAACACGCGCGTATTCGCGCCGCCCTCTGCCACGACACTTTTTCTGCCCGCGCCACGCGCGAACATAACGATGCGAATGTGCTCTGTTTAGGGCAGCGGGTTATCGGTCCCGGGCTGGCGTTAGACATTGTCGCCGTTTGGCTGGGAGCCGAGTTTGTCGGGGACAAGCACCTGCGGCGCCTAGAGAAGATTGCCCTGCTTGAGCAGGGTCAAAGCGAGCGCTAAGAATCAATGTACTAGGGGAAAAATGTAAAGGAGAGAGAAACATGAGTTTACGAGCTATCGACCCAGAAATCGCCGGTGTGTTAGAGCAAGAACTAGTACGCCAGCAAGACCATCTGGAGCTTATCGCCTCGGAGAACTTCGTAAGTAAAGCGGTTCTTGAAGCCATGGGCTCGGTGCTGACCAACAAGTATGCCGAAGGTTATCCCGGCAAGCGCTACTACGGTGGCTGCCACGTCGTCGACCGCGCGGAAGACCTAGCGCGCGACCGCGCCTGCAAGCTCTTTGGGGCGGAGCACGCCAATGTGCAGCCGCACTCAGGCGCACAGGCCAACATGGCTGTGTACTTTGCCTGCCTTTCCCCCGGCGACACGGTGCTCGGCATGAACCTATCCCACGGCGGGCACCTCACCCACGGCAGCCCCGTAAACTTCTCCGGTCTCCTCTATAAGTTTATTCCCTACGGCGTCGGCACGGACGGTTTTATCGACTACGCAGAAGTAGAGCAGCTCGCGCTCGCTCACCGCCCCAAGCTCCTCGTAGCCGGTGCTAGCGCTTACCCGCGCGTAATCGACTTTAAGCGCCTGCGCGAGATTGCCGATGCCTGTGGCGCGCTCTTTATGGTAGATATGGCTCATGTCGCCGGTCTCGTCGCCACCGGGCACCATCCGAGCCCCGTGCCGTTTGCGCACTTTGTGACTACCACAACGCATAAGACACTGCGCGGGCCGCGCGGCGGCATGATTCTGTGCACCGCCGAATGGGCTAAGGCTATCGACAAAGCCGTCTTCCCCGGCATGCAAGGCGGACCGCTAATGCACATTATTGCGGCTAAGGCCGTGTCTTTCCTAGAAGCGCTGCAGCCCGAGTTCCATGGCTACCAAGACCAAGTAGTTAAGAATGCCGCCGCGCTGGCCGCTGCACTTAAGCAGCGCGGGTTCACCTTAGTTTCCGACGGGACGGACAACCACCTGCTCTTAGTAGACCTGCGCAGCAAAGGCCTAACCGGCAAAAAAGCCGAGAAAGTACTCGATACCGTTGGCATTACCGTCAACAAGAATACCATCCCCTTTGACCCCGAAGGTCCCTTTACTACGAGCGGCATCCGCATCGGCACGCCAGCCATGACTACGCGTGGCATGAAGGAAGCGGCCATGGTGACTATTGCCGACTTAATTGCGGATGTACTCGAGAACCCAGGTGACGACGCCGTGCTTGCGCGCGTGCGCGCCGGAGTGGCTGCGCTTTGCGGTCAATTTCCGCTGTATAAGAGCGCCGAATAGGAGGAGTCCGCTTGAACCGCGTGCACCTAGTGGCGCATCCCATGATTCAGCATAAGCTGACCTTCATCCGCGACAAGAATACTGGCTCCAAGGAGTTTCGCGACTTGGTGGAGGAAGTGGCCATGTTTCTCGCGTACGAGGTGACGCGCAATCTCCCCCTCGCCGAGTGCGAAGTAGAAACGCCTGTGGCCAAGACTAAATCTAAAGTTATCGCGGGCAAAAAACTCGGCATTATCCCCATCCTGCGCGCCGGCCTCGGCATGGTCAGCGGCATCCTGCGCCTTATTCCGGCGGCTAAAGTAGGGCATATCGGCATCTACCGCGACCCGGAAACGCTGCAACCGGTAGAGTATTACGTCAAGCTGCCAAGCGACGTAGCGGAGCGCGAGTTAATCGTGGTGGACCCGATGCTCGCGACAGGCGGTTCGGCCGTAGCCGCGATTAACTTTCTCAAGCAGCGGGGCGCGCAGTCCATAAAACTCATGTGCCTTATTGCGGCACCCGAGGGCATCGAGAAGGTTCACTGCCACCACCCCGAGGTCGACATTTTTACCGCCGCCATTGACTCGCACCTTAACGAACACGCCTATATCGTGCCGGGTCTCGGAGACGCGGGCGACCGGCTCTTTGGCACTAAATGACGCGGCCTAGCTGGGACGAATACTTTATGGCCATCACCCGCACGGTGGCCGAGCGCAGCACCTGTCTGCGCCGCCGCGTAGGTGCCGTGGTTATCCTGGATAAACGCATCCTCACTACCGGCTATAACGGCGCGCCGACGGGGCTTTCGCACTGTCTGGACATCGGCTGCCTGCGCGAGCAACAGGGCGTGCCGTCAGGGGAGCGACACGAGCTCTGCCGCGGACTGCACGCCGAACAAAACGCCATCATTCAGGCCGCCCTCTCCGGTGTGTCCATCAGGGGCGGGACTATCTACACCACGCATTTCCCGTGCGTCCTCTGCGCCAAGATGCTCATTAACGCGGGCATCAAGCGCGTGGTGTACGCCGACGGTTATCCCGACCTGCTTAGCCGAGAACTTCTCACAGAAGCGGGCTTGCTGGTCGAGAGTATTTAGCGAAGGGCGGCAGGTCATGGCCATCAAAGTCTTTACCGTGTTTGGGGTACGGCCGGAGGCCGTGAAAATGGCCCCGGTCATTAGCGAGCTCGGGCGCTATCCTGAGTTTAGCGTTTCCGTGTGCGTCACCGGACAGCACCGCGCCATGCTAGACCAGGTACTGCGCCTGTTTAGTATCGAGCCAAAATACGACCTAAACATTATGCGTGAGAGACAGACATTGCCCGAAACGTTTGCGCGGGCGCTTACCGGGCTTGACGAAATCTTTCGCGCCGACCGCCCGGACATTGTGCTAGTCCACGGCGATACGTCTACAACGCTCGCCGGCAGCCTGGCCGCTTTCTACAACCAAGTGCCGGTCGGGCACGTCGAAGCTGGGTTGCGTACGCACGAGAAGTACTTGCCTTTCCCCGAGGAAATAAACCGTAAGCTCACGGGCAGCCTAGCCGACCTGCACTTTGCTCCTACGCCGACGGCGAAGGGCAATCTGTTGCGCGAAGGCGTGCGAGAAGAGAGCATTTTCATTACCGGCAACACCGTCATCGACGCGCTAGCTACAACCGTGCGGCCGGATTACGAGTACCACGACGCCGCCTTGCGACAGGCGCTCGCCAAGACTACGGGACGATTGCTCTTAGTAGAAGTGCACCGGCGCGAGAACTGGGGCGAGCCGATGCAGGCCATGTGTTTGGCTTTGCTCGATGTGCTCGCGGCCTTCCCGGACTGCCGCATGATTTTTCCGGTTCACCTTAACCCTGTGGTAAGGGAAGTGGTAATGCCTCATCTGGCGGGGCATCCGCAAATCACCCTGCTTGACCCGCTCGATACCGACGACTTCCACAACTTGATGGCGCGTTCTTACCTTATACTTACCGACTCAGGCGGACTGCAGGAAGAAGCCCCGGCGCTAGGCGTGCCGGTCTTGGTGATGCGCACCAGTACCGAGCGCCCCGAAGCCGTAGAGGCAGGCACCGTGCGCATCGTGGGGACGTCGCGCGCCGGGATTGTGGCGCATGCGAGCGAGTTGCTGGAAAGCAAAGCCGCCTACCAGTCCATGAGCACGGCGATTAACCCCTACGGCGACGGCCGCGCCGCAGGCCGCATTGCTCAAGCGTTGCTGCATTTCTTTGGCCGCACGCCGGAACGGCCAGCGGAGTGGAGAGGTGCCCAGTGCTCAGTGCCCAGTGCCCAGTAGTGGTAGCTGGCTCCTAGCTCCTGGCTCCTGGTAGAAAGACCCGCACTCCCCAGTTCATGATTCACGATTCACGATTCATGATTTCTAACGCCTCAAGCCTAACGCCTCACCCTCTCAAAGCTCAAAGCTCAAAGCTCACAGCTCACAGCTCAAAGCTGGCGGCTGGCGCCTGGCGGCCGGCGGCCTACTCCCCCTGTTGCCTGCCACGGACAAAATGTGTAGTATAGTGTGGGCGATAGTACCGAATTATTAATCCGTTCCCGAAGGAAGGTGATGACGATGCAGGATGTTTTGCAGAAGATCAAACACGCCGAAACACAGGCCGAGCAGATGGTGCAGGCAGCTAAGGCGGAAGCCGCCAAACGCTTAGAAAAAGCCGAAGTTGAATACGAAGCGATAGTTAAGCGAGCGGTGAGTCAAGCTAAGCACAAAGCCGAGACAATAATCGAGCAGGGGATGGCCGGCGCCGCAGCTAGCGCAGAGGAGATAGTGCTGCAGTCTGACGCCGAGTGCGCTGCCTTGCGCCAGCGAGCAAGCTCGCGACTAAACGCAGCGGTAAAGCTGATACGAGAGAGGATAATGACGCGCGATGGCCGTAGCTAAAATGAAAAAAGTGCATATCGTCGCCCACTTGTCCCGCAAAACGGAGCTTGTGGCGGCGCTGCAGGAGTGGGCCGTACTGCAGGTAGCTGTCGCCGAACAAAAAGAACGTCATCACAACGTGCAAGCCGGCGCGAGCGCAGTTTCCGCCAGTGAAGCTGAGGCCCTGCAAGCAGAAATAGGCCGTGCTCTAGTCTACCTGAAGCGGTTTGACAGCTACAAAGAAGGTTTAATCGATAGCTTTATGGGTCTTAAGGCTGGCGTTTCGCCGGAGTTAGACGCACAGATTCGCGCTAGTTTCGACGCACGCACCGTAGCACAAGCAACGCGCGAGTACGACAAGCGCCTCACCGAGATTGCCTCCGAGCGGCGGCAGCTGCAAGCCGAACAGAGCGCGCTTTTGGCGTGGTCTAGTCTTAAAGTAAGGCTTAAGGCCGAGCTTAGCGGCACGGTAAACATGGTGTTTGGCACCGTGCTACAGAAGGACATGCCGGCGTTTCTTGCGCGCTTGGATGTTGAGTGTGCAGGGCTGTACCACGTCGAGCAAGTGCAGTCTGCCGGCAATAAGCTAAACCTAGCTATTGTATACCATCGCTCTGTGTCGCCCGCCGTTATTAAGGAAGCTATCTTTACGCCTGCCGCTATCAGCACGGGGGAAGAGACACCGGCGGAAGCGCTGCTAGACGTACAGACTAAGCTACAAGCACTTCTGGCCGAGGCCGCAGCCATTGCGGCGGCGAGCGTGCGCCTAGTGGACGAGAAGCTAAAGCTTCAAGTAATGTACGACTACTATGGGTCGCTAATGCAGCGTGAGCGGGCACAGGCAGCCACGCAGGACACGCGGCAGACTTTTTGGCTCGAAGGCTGGACTGACGTCGACTCCGAGGCGCGCCTGACCGCAGAGCTAGCAGAGCGTTTTCCCGATGTCTACGTGCGCTTTGAGGAAGCACCTCCCGGCGAAACGCCGCCTATTAAACTTAAGAACGCGAAGTTGGCTAAGCCCTTTGAGATGGTCACAAACATGTATGGGTGGCCGATGTATACCGAAGTCGACCCGACGTTCGCCTTAGCTCCGTTCTTTGGCTTCTTTTTCGCCTTAGCTTTAGGCGATGCGGGATACGGACTGTTAATCCTCGCGGCATGCTGGTGGTTTGTTAAGAAGTACAAGCTAGACTTAGGTTCAAGCAAGTTCTTTAGCCTCTTCATGCTTGCAGGGCTGATTGCGGTGCCGGTAGGTCTTGCTGTCAACGGGTTTTTTGGCGACCTCTTAAACTATGTGCCCATTCCAATGATCCAAGATATCAGGCAAAGCTTAGTCTTGATTGACCCGATTTCTAACCCCATGGGACTGATGGCTTTCTCCGTCGCTCTAGGGGTAATCCACATCTTGCTTGGCATAGGCCTAAAAGCCTATATGAGTTGGCGCAGTGGAGATACAAGGGGAGCGGTGTTAGACCAAGGATCATGGCTGTTTTTGCTGCTCTCGCTGGTCTTGCTAGCTTTGACGAGCGTTTTACCGGGGTTAGGCGGCATGGTTGGCCTAGCTCAGAGCGCTTCGTTGCTTGGCGCAGTTATAGTAGTGGCTACCCAAGGAAGAGGAGCAAAGGGTATTTTAGGTAAGCTTGGCCTAGGTCTGTATTCGCTGTATGGCGGAGTAGGTTACTTCAGCGACGCGTTGTCCTACACCCGTTTGATGGCTTTGGGGATGTCGAGTGCCGTCATCGCTATGGTTATAAACACCATCGCCATGATGTTGGTGCCTATACCTGTGGTGGGTTGGCTGGGGGCATTGCTCTTGTTGGTGGTGGGGCATCTGTTCAACTTGTTGCTTTCTGGTTTGGGCTGTTTTGTCCACTCGGCACGTCTCCAGTTCGTTGAGTTCTTCACCAAGTTCTTTGAAGGTGGGGGCGTGCCTTTTAAGCCTTTCCAGCGCGAGTCGAAGTTCACCGTCATTAGGGGCTAGTGCCTATAATAAGGCTCAATATACAATGAAAGTAATGGAGGAAGAATAAAATGGAATGGTTAGGAGTAAACGCCGGCATGGGTCTGGCAATTCTCGGTGCAGCGCTAGCAGTCTTTCTTGGTGGAACCGGATCTAGCATCGGTGTAGGTATTGCCGGGCAGACGTCGGCCGGAATTATGTCCGAGGATCCCGAGAAATTCGGTAAGCTTTTGCTCCTACAGGCTTTGCCTGGCACACAGGGCGTTTACGGATTGCTAATTGGCTTTTGGATTTGGAATCTTCTCGGCGCGGCAGGCACCGTAACCATAGACCAGGGTTGGCAGTTGTTTTTTGCCTGCTTACCTGCTGCCATCAGCGGGCTTATGAGTGGAATCTGGCAAGGCAAAGTCTCGGCCGCGGCCATGAACATTATCGTGAAGCACCCGGATGCTTCCGGTAAAGCGCTAATCCTCCCTGCTATGGTAGAAACCTACGCCATCTTTGGCCTGCTGGCCAGCCTGCTCCTCATCAACAGAGTTGTTCTCTAAAGAGCGGCTCGATAAGGAGTTGATCGTGTGTCTATAGAGAATATCGTCGCTAAGATTCTCGGCGATGCCGAAAGGCAAGTTCAAGCCATCCACGCCGCCGGCTATGCCGGCGAAGAAGCCAAGCTAGCCGAGGCCAAGCAGGTGGCTGCCGCACAGGCCGAGGGCCTTGTCACCGGGGCCGAGGCGCGCGTGGCCGAAGAAGGAGCGCGTTTGCTTACAGCGGCGAGACTTGAGGCCAGAAAAAAGCTGCTTGCGGTTAAGCAGTCGGTTATGGAAGAAGCCTTTGTCGCGGCCCTAGCGGAGCTCCGCGCCTTGCCGGTAGAGGAGCAGAGGAAGCTAATTAGCGCGATGCTGCTTGACGCCGCAGAGACCGGCGCAGAGCAGGTAGTGTGCGCCAAGGAAGACAGCCAGATTTTCACGCCCGCCTTTATCGCCGAAGTTAACGAGTCTTTGGCCGCGCAAGGCAAACGGGGCGAGTTGACGTTAGCCAAAGAGCACCGCTCAACCGGGGGAGGGTTCTACCTCCTAGGCGAGAACCTCGAAATTAACGTTACCTTCCCGACTCTGCAGAAGTCTGTGCGGGAGCAGCTCGAACCGGAAGTAGCAGCGGTGCTGTTTAGTTAGTGTCCACACTAACGCGCCCGTGAAGGAGTGAAGACTATGTCCATTTCACATGACTCTCGCTACGCCTATGCTGTCGGCCGCATTAGAGTCCTAGAGACCCGACTGCTCGATATGGCAAAACTAAGCCGCATGATCGAGGCCAAAAATGCCGACGAGGCCATGCGCATTTTGGGCGAGACCGAATACGCCGACTTAGTGTCGCGCGCAGCCGGTCCGCACGACTATGCGCAGGTTACGGCCGGGGAAATCACGCGCGTCTACAGCTTAATGAAAAAGCTCCTGCCGGATGAGCCACTGGTAGACCTCTTCTTAATCAAGTACGACATCCATAACATGAAGGTGGCGTTAAAGGCTCATTTCCAAGGGAAGAGCTTCGATCACCTCTTGATTGACGCGGGGCTGGTTCCGGCTAAGCTCATGACTTATGTCTGCCAACAGGAGAAGTTTCCCGGTGTGCCCGAGGAGTATTACGGGTTTGCCGCCGCTGCGGCGCGTGCCTACGAGGACAGCAAAGACCCCAAGGTTATAGACGTCGTGCTTGACCGTTTGCAGTATTCTCACACGATAGCGTTTGCCGAGCAACATGGCTACGCCTTTCTGGCGCGGTTGCTCGCGAGCCAGGCGGACCTTGCTAATATGAAGAGCCTCGTGCGGACAAAACGCTTAGGGCGTGGGCGAGATTTCCTCGCCGAAAACCTCCTCGCGGGGGGAACGATGCCGCAAGCCGCGTTTCTGGAAGCCGTGACAGAGGACTATCCCGCCATTGTCGGGCGCTTTAGTGGTTCGCCCTATCGAGCGGTAGTCGAGCAGGGCATAGGCGCTCTCCTTGAGGGGCGCGGTCTGACGACGCTAGAGAAGCTAAGCGACGGTTTTCTGACGGAGCTATCCCGCAAAGCACGCTTTCAGGCTTTTGGCCCGGAGCCCATAATAAACTATATACTGGCTAAAGAGAACGAAGTAAGAAACATCCGCATCATTATGATTGGCAAGTTGAACGGTGTACCCAACGAGGAAATTCGCGAAAGGCTGCGTGAAGGGTATGCATAAGATTGGCCTGATTGGCGACAGCGATACCATCCGCGGCTTTAGCGCGCTAGGCCTTGCTACCTTTGAAGTCATCGACCGCGCTCAAGCGGTGGCGGCAGTCGAAGGAGTCTTAAAAGGCGGCTTTGCGGTCGTGTTTGTTACGGAGCGCATATATCCTCAGGTGGAATACCTGATTCGCGCGGCCCGCGAGAGCACCTTGCCTATTTTCACCGTGATTCCCGACAATCAGGGTAGCACCGGACTAGGACAGCAACGTCTCCGCAAGATGGTGGAGAGGGCTATCGGAGTAGATATTCTTTTCAAGGAAGAGGGAAAGACGAATGGCTAATACCACACGGCAGGAAGGCGTTATTGTCAAAGTCTCCGGGCCCTTGGTCATTGCCGCGGGTATGTCACATGCGCGCATGTATGACATGGTTATGGTCGGAGAGAAGGGCCTCATCGGTGAGATAATCGAAATGCGCGGCGACAGCGCCTCTATACAAGTCTACGAGGAAACAGCCGGCGTAGGCCCGGGCGAGCCTGTAGTCTCGACCGGCTCGCCGCTTTCGGTCGAACTAGGCCCGGGGCTGATGACCTCGATTTACGACGGCATTCAGCGCCCGCTCAATAAGATTGAAGAGCGCGCCGGCGCGTTTATTACCCGCGGCATTCAGGTGCCGAGCCTAGACCGCGAGAGAAAGTGGGACTTTTCCCCGGCAGTCGCGGTAGGTGCACAGGTACAGCCGGGCACGGTGCTAGGCACAGTGCGCGAAACCGTACTGGTAACACATAAGGTAATGGTTCCACCGGGACTCTCCGGCCGCGTGGAATGGATACACAGCGGGCAGGCGACCATTACCGATGACGTGGTTCGCCTAGGAACAGAAAGCGGCCCCGTGTCGCTGACCATGATGCAGAAGTGGCCGGTACGCAAAGGCAGGCCCTACAGCGCAAAGCGCACGCCCGCAACTCCGCTCACTACCGGTCAGCGCGTTATCGACATGTTCTTTCCCGTCGCTAAGGGCGGCGTAGCCTGTGTGCCGGGGCCTTTCGGCTCGGGCAAGACCGTTGTGCAGCATCAGCTTGCCAAGTGGGCCGACGCCGATATCGTCGTCTACGTTGGGTGCGGCGAGCGCGGCAACGAGATGACGGATGTATTGATGGAGTTCCCCGAGCTGCACGACCCCAAGACCGGCGAGCCGCTCATGGAACGCACGGTGCTTATCGCCAATACGTCCAATATGCCGGTAGCCGCGCGCGAGGCGTCGATATATACCGGTATAACCATTGCCGAGTACTACCGCGACATGGGTTATTCCGTCGCGCTGATGGCCGATTCCACCTCCAGGTGGGCCGAGGCGCTGCGCGAAATGTCCGGCCGTCTTGAGGAAATGCCGGGCGAAGAAGGGTATCCCGCTTATCTTGGCTCGCGCGTAGCCGAGTTCTACGAGCGTGCCGGCACGGTCGCCAACTTAAACGGTTCGGAAGGCTCGCTTACCGCGATTGGCGCGGTCTCGCCCCCGGGCGGCGACTTGTCGGAGCCGGTGACGCAGTCGACGCTGCGCATTGTAAAAGTCTTCTGGGGTCTTGACGCGAGGCTGGCAGAGTCCCGCCACTTCCCCGCCATTAACTGGCTTTTAAGCTACTCGCTTTACGCCGAACGGCTAGACGAGTTTTTTGCGGCTAATGCCGGCCCGGAGTGGCCGACTTACCGCCGGGACGCCATGCGCCTGCTGCAAAAGGAATCGGAACTCGAAGAAATCGTGCGCTTAGTCGGTATCGACGCCTTGTCGCCTACGGACAGGTTGGCGTTAGAGACGGCCAAGTCCATCCGCGAAGACTTCCTGCACCAAAACGCCTTCCACGAAGTAGACACTTACACTTCCTTGCCCAAGCAGTATCGCATTATGCGCTTAATTCTCACCTTCTACAAGGAAGCACAGGCAGCCATGCAGCGGGGGATGCCGCTAGAGCGCCTGCTAGAGCTCCCGGTCAGGGTAGAGATTGCGCGCTCTAAGTACCTGCCGGAAACCGAGATTGACCGTTTTGACACCATCGAAGCCCGTATCCGCGAGCAACTAAAGTAAGGAGGGGAGCAAAAATGCAGAAAGAGTACCGCACGATAACTGAGATATCAGGGCCCCTCATGCTTGTCGACAAGGTTGAGGGCGTAAAGTACGAGGAACTAGTCGAGATTGAGCTCCCAAGCGGCGAAATTCGCCGCGGCCGCGTGCTCGAGGCTATGCGCGGCAAGGCGCTTGTGCAGATTTTCGAAGGCACCTCAGGCATTAACATGGAGAAGAGCAAAGCGCGCTTCTTGGGCAAGGTTATCGAGCTGCCTGTATCGACCGATATGCTCGGCCGCGTCTTCGACGGTTTCGGCAACCCCCGCGACAACGGACCGGCCATTATCCCGGACAAACGCTTAGACATTAACGGCAACCCCATTAATCCGTATGCGCGCGCCTACCCTTCGGAGTTTATCCAGACGGGCATCTCGACGATTGACGGCATGAACACGCTAGTGCGCGGACAGAAGCTGCCCATCTTCTCGGGCTCGGGCCTCCCGCACGCTAAGCTAGCAGCGCAGATTGCCCGCCAGGCCAAAGTGCTCGGCAGCGACAGTGAGTTTGCCGTAGTCTTTGCCGCCATGGGTATTACCTTCGAGGAAGCCGACTACTTCACCAGCGACTTCCGCAAGACGGGCGCTATCGACCGCGCCGTGCTATTTATTAACCTAGCTAACGACCCGGTTATCGAGCGCATTGCCACGCCGCGTATCGCCCTAACCTGCGCCGAGTACCTCGCCTACGAGAAGGGCATGCACGTTCTCGTAATTATGACCGACATGACCTACTACGCCGAGGCGTTGCGCGAAATCTCTGCCGCCCGCAAAGAAGTTCCGGGACGCCGCGGGTACCCCGGGTACCTGTACACCGACCTCTCCACGCTGTACGAGAGAGCGGGACGCATTCAGGGTCGGCCGGGCTCCATTACCCAGATTCCGATTCTCACCATGCCGGAAGACGACAAAACGCATCCCATCCCCGACCTTACCGGCTACATTACCGAGGGACAGATTATTCTGGGGCGCGAACTGCATCGCAAGGGCATTTACCCGCCGGTTGACGTGTTGCCGTCTCTCTCTCGGCTTAAAGACAAGGGTATCGGCACGGGCAAGACGCGCGAGGACCACAGCGGTGTGCTGAATCAGCTGTTTGCAGCTTACAGCCGCGGTAAAGAAGCAAAAGAACTCGCCATTATTCTCGGTGAAGCCGCGCTCTCAGATGTAGACAAGCGCTTCTCTAAGTTTGCCGATGAGTTCGAGCAGCGCTTTGTCAACCAAGGTGAGTACGCCGACCGCGACATCGCCGCTACTTTGAATCTTGCCTGGGAACTAATGGCGCTGCTTCCGGTGACGGAACTTAAGCGTGTACGCGAGGAGCACATCAAGAAGTACCTGCCGGCCGAAGCGAGGTAACAGCGGTGAACATTAGAGTCAACCCGACTCGCATGGAGCTCCTGCGCCTAAAAAAGCGCGTGCGGGTGGCCAAGCGAGGACACAAACTGCTAAAGGACAAGCGCGATGAACTCATGAAGAGCTTTATGTCGCTCCTGCGTGATGTCAAGCGCTTGCGCCTAACTGTCGAGCAGAAACTGCGGCTTGGCTATCAAAGCTTCCTGATAGCCCGGGCCGTAATGACGCCGGAGATACTCGACGAGGCCATCATGTTCCCCAAGCAGCACGTCGAGCTCTCGGTGACCGAGAAGCGAATGATGTCCGTTACCGCCCCGGTGTTTGGCTTGCGCCAGGAGGGCGATGTCTACGCCTACGGCATGGCCGGGACTTCGGGCGAGTTAGATATGGCGCTCGGCGTTTTTGCCGAACTTCTGCCGACGCTGATTGAGCTCGCGGGTATTGAACGTGCGCTTGAGCTCTTGGCAGAGGAAATCGAGCGCACGCGGCGCCGGGTCAACGCCTTGGAGTACGTGCTTATCCCGACGCTAGAGGAAACAGTGAAAAGCATCTCTATGAAGCTATCCGAGCAAGAACGCGGCGCCATCTCGCGCCTGATGAAGATTAAGGACGTAGTGCGAGCCAAGTAGCAGCGTACGCGGACGCCGTAGCCTAACTGCAGAAAAACGGCCTGCCGCTGTTTGCATGGTGGCAGGCCTTTCGCGTGTGGTATATTGTTCCTTCCCCCCGTCAATAATTATCAGCACAGGGGAGGGAATATAAAAACATGGCGAAAGTAATAGTTGGGCTTCTGGTGATACTGTTAGGTCTGTTAGGGAGCGCGTTGGCGACACAGGTGTCGGTTCCTAATCTGACGAACTTAGAGCGGGCTTTTGCTGCTACTGGCGCAGCGCGACTTGAGGTCAGCATGAACGGCTGGGCTCTGCTTGCGGCAGGGGAGAGAACGCCGTCGGAACTTAAGCAGCTACTGCAGACGGCAAGCCAAGCGGCCTTTGCCGGCGTTCCAGCCGAACTGCATTACTCCGAAGAACCGGACATGCGCATGGCCTCGCTTGCTTTTACGGCGGGACATCTGCACATAGAGGCCAATATACAGGCTTTGCCCGACGCAACTTATCTGGTGGCGACGGTGCGCTCCGGCGAGGCTGACGTGGGAGAGCTAGGCCAAGTACTGGCAAGCTTCTTCGCGGCGGCGGACGCTGCGCCTACGGTTACCGCGTGCGTGGTGGGAGTAGTGCAGGGTCGCCTTTCCCCGCAGACGGCTGAAAGGCTCGTGGGGGCAGTATTGCGGGTTTTGGCTGCGAACATGTTAGACTTCTACAGCGACGGGAGCGTCGTGAACCTTACAGCTTATAGTCGCATGCTACCCGCCGGGTTAGCCTTTGGAGGGCGAAAAACTAATTTGTCGTTAAGCATGCGCTACAATGAACAAGATGGCAACACGTGGGTGTGGTTGTCCTGGCCTACTTGTGCGGCCATCATTTGAAGGAGCTTGTGTTCCGGGCATAATAAACTTGTGCCGTACACGGCAGGAAGGAGGGATATTATGCCAAGTATATTCGTGCGCGGTGGCAACGAACTGCGCGGCCGTGTAGAAATAAGCGGAGCAAAAAACGCCGTACTCCCCATATTGGCGGCAGCGCTGATGGCACCGAGCGGCGTCACACAACTTGAGTCTGTACCCCGTCTCATGGATGTACTGACCATGGTCGAAGTGCTCGAGCATCTAGGCGTAGAAGCAGAGTGGCGCGAAGGTGTACTAGAGCTAAATGCCGAGCGGCTCACGGCGAGCGAAGCACCATTTCACTTGGTCAGCAAGATGCGCGCCTCTGTCCTAATTATGGGGCCACTCCTTGGGCGCCTAGGGAAAGTTCGGGTGTCACTCCCCGGCGGCTGCGCCATCGGGGCACGTCCGCTCGATTTGCACCTTAAGGGCTTCAGTCTGCTCGGAGCAGACATTGTCCTAGGGCATGGGTTTATCGAAGCCACAGCCAGACAACTTACCGGCAATACTATTTACCTAGACTTTCCGAGCGTTGGTGCTACGGAAAACATTATGATGGCCGCCTGCTTCGCGCAAGGAGTAACGACGATTCAGAATGCCGCCGAGGAACCCGAAATAGTCGACCTCGCCTGCTTTATTAACAGCATGAGCGGCAGGGTCGAGGGAGCCGGGACAGACACTATCGTAGTACACGGACGACGCTCGCTCCATGCGCAGTCTTACCGGGTTATCCCCGACCGCATCGAAGCAGGAACTTACATGGTGGCGGCAGCAATCACGGGTGGCGAACTTATCCTTGAGAATGTTATCCCAGAGCACGTCATAAGCCTCACTGCCAAGCTACGCGAAGCCGGTGTTACCGTCCACAGCTTGCTTGACGGCATGCATGTCAAAGGCAACGGCACTATCGAGCCGGTAGACATTAAGACGCTGCCGTATCCGGGGTTTCCTACCGACATGCAGCCGCAGATGATGGCCCTTCTAACTCTTGCGCGCGGCACCAGTATGGTCACGGAGACGGTCTTTGAGAACCGATTTATGCATGTGCCTGAGCTGCGCCGTATGGGAGCCGGTATACGCACCGATGGCCGAAGCGCCGTAGTGAGCGGGGTGCGCGCCTTAAGCGGCGCACCTGTCACCGCTTCGGACTTGCGCGCCGGAGCCGCCTTAATCCTGGCGGGCCTAGTGGCAGAGGGTGTCACGGAAGTGTGTGGCGTCAGCCACATTGAGCGCGGCTATGTCGGCATCGTCGAGAAATTAAAGTCTCTCGGCGCGGACATTTGGCTGGAATAGCTCACAATAGTTTTTCGATTAGGGGGGTGGCTTCTGCCGCCTCTTTGTCTTCTGTGCTCAACCTCAGGCCACTTAGTTTCACGCGATACTATCATAGGCACGTGATAGTATTGACAACATGCCTATAATATACCAATATGGGGGTAGAGATGGAGGGAAAGTGAATGATTCATAAGCACCGAGGGGATTTGGGCCAAGTGCCTCTTCTCTTAACGGCGTTTTCCATCATTATGGGCGCGATTTATGGATTTAACGTCCCGCGTTTCGGAGATCCTATTTGGGCTACCGTGCCTTGGGGCATCGCTCTGGTGAGTCTGGGCATCATGGTTTTTGCGCTTAGAACGACTTCGCGTAACGCCTTAAGCCTCGGTCTCCAGTACGTAAGCTTAGGCCTGATAGCAGTGATGCTGATGCCTCCCATAGTGCGATGGTTTGACGGGCAAGGCTTAGGTGTGCAGGGAGCTACTCCTGTGGCCCATTGGGCGTGGGTAATTCCCCACCTAGTACTGGCACTGCCTTGGGGCATCGCTCTGGTGAGTCTGGGCGTCATGGTTTTGACGCTTAGAGTGACGTCGCGTAACGCCTTAAGTTTCGGTCTCCAGTACGTAAGCTTAGGTCTGATAGCAGTGATGCAGATCCCTCCCACAGTGCTATGGTTTGCGTTTGACGGGCAAGGCGTAGGGGAACACGGAGCTACTCCTGTGGGACATTGGGCGTGGGCAGTTCCCCACATAGTCCTAGCCCTACTAGCCCTGTATACGGGCTACCTCGTGCGCTCGAGGCCTAACGACATTCCGCGAGTCTAAGTAGGGTTCACTTCGGCATATAGATGTTATGCCGGAGGTGAAACCGCGTGAAAACCCTGTGGCTGATTGCCGCATGTATCATCCTGGCGCTCATCGCAGTGCCCGCGCTCATAGTTTCAGTCTGGGGGTGGCTCGCGCCACCCCCTCCGCCTGTTGAAAGTCCATATCTAGTCAACGTGCTGCTGACAAGCACAGGGCAGGTAGTAACTATGACTCTGGAGGACTACGTGCAGGGTGTGGTGGCGGCGGAAATGCCGGCTCTGTTTGCCGAGGCTGCGCTAGAGGCTCAAGCTGTTGCCGCGCGCACCTATGCCGTACGCAGGATGCGGCAGTTTGGGGGCAACGGGTGCAACCGCCACCCGCAAGCCGACGTGTGCGACGACCCGGCGCACTGCCAAGCTTACTTGCCGCTAGCGGCGCAGAAGCAAAAGTGGGGCCTGCTAGACTTTGCGGCCAACTACTACAAGATTCGCCGGGCTGTGGAAAGTACGGCGGGTCTGGTCATTACTTATCGTGGGCGCGTTATCGACCCCATTTTCCATTCCACCTGCGGCGGACGCACCGAATACGCACACTTAGTTTGGACGAATGAGTATCCTTACTTGGCGAGCGTCGCCTGCAACTTCTGTCAGCACTCGCGGCGACTTACGGCAGAGCGACAGCTGACAGTCGCAGAGGTGGCGGAGCTTTTGGCAGCGTGGGACCCTGCCGTGGCTGTAACAGCGCGAGCTCTTAGGTCACGCACCCCGCCGTTGGCTGTCGTAGAGCGCAGCCAAAGCGGCAGGGTGCTAAGGGTAAGGGTGGGAAACCGCACCATGCCGGGGACAGAGTTCCGCGCTATATTTGGCCTCGACTCCACGAACTTTGCCTTGGCCATGCAGGGCGAAAGGGTGACGATAACTACCCGCGGCTTTGGTCACGGCGTAGGTATGTGTCAGTGGGGGGCGGATGGCTTGGCGCGCGAGGGCCGCAACTTTAGAGAAATACTTGCGCATTACTACGGTGGGGTGCAAGTAATCGAGCTGCCACGGTAAGCGACGTATAGACTGGTGGTTATTGGCTAACACTTATATTCAGGAGGTGTTAGCTCTTATGAAGTTCATTCTCGCCCGTCTCGCGCGCCTGCGCCTATACACAGTGCTGTTAGTGCATCGCCTGGCCAAGCGGGTACGGGGCGCATCCCCGTCGCGCCTTGTGCGCAGCCGTCGCGCTCTTATCGCCGCCTACATGTTAGCGATAATCGCCTTAGCGGGGGCCTGGTGGTGGGATAACCCCGAGCGATTCCTCGGGCAACGCCCGCCTTTCACCCCACCCGACCGTCCGGCACCCCCCGTAGTCAACCCGCCGCTTGGCGACCCTGCTATTCAGCCTGCAGCGGACCCGGCAGGCGAGCAGCCTAAGGGGGCAGAACAAAAGCCGCCTGAACAGCCAGCTCCGGTAGCTCAGCCGACCACGCCGGCGGTGCCCGCTATAGCCGCGCCCGTGACCGTGAATATAGACACCCTGCACCGACCGGTGGCCGGGGAGATAATCAAGCAATACGGCTTTCGCTGGTCGGCCACACACCAGGATTTTCGCTACCACCTCGGCATCGGCATTGCCGCCTCCCCGGGCAGCACAATAGTCGCCGCGTATGCCGGGCGCATTAAGAGTATCGAGACCAATCATCCCGAGTGGGGGACACTGGTCGTCGTAGACCACGGCGGCGGGTGGCGCACAGAGTACGCAAGTCTTGCGGCCCCGGCTGTCCGCGTCGGACAAACAGTCACAGCCGGGCAGAAGCTCGGCCAACTCGGCCCCAACCCCCCCGCCCGTAGCGCCGACGCCACTCAACTCTACTTCGCCCTCTTTAAAGACGACGAATCGCACGACCCCGCGCCGAAGATGCGTTAAGAGGGACGGGGAGTGTCGGAGAGGGACGGAGGAGTGCGACATCAAAAATGAAATAAACGTGCGACAATTCCTGGGCCTTGTTCTATAGCCCACATGTTCTCCAGCCCACATGCAACCTCCTGGCCTCAAGGGAGGTTGTTCTCTTTCGCGCAACCAACCCAGCAGCAGGAAACGGGGAAGCTCAAATAGAACAGGTATCAGACGAGCATGCCTATGGCGTTAAGCTGCAAACCGAGCATACTATTGCTGCTACAAAATATCGGATAGGGGTGAATCGGCAGTGACATCGAGGAACTTTGCTGAACAGAAGCGCGTTATTCGTGAGATTATCAAGGACTTGCACCAAGGGCTTTCGCTCGCGGAGGCAAAGCAGAGGATGGAGGACGAGGTTGGCACAATTTCATCGCTAGAAATTGCCGAAGTGGAGCAGTCGCTAATCGACGAAGGTATGTCGCCAGACGAGATTAAGCGCTTCTGCAATGTGCATGCCCTGCTGTTTGAGTCGGCTCTGCAAGTGGACTTAACGAACGAAGAAAACCCAGCGCACCCCGTCAGTCTGCTCAAGCGGGAGAACAGAGAGATTGAGAAACTTACCGCAGCCCTGAGGGAGCTTAGAAAGCAGGCCGAAGCCGGACAAGTCGCAGGCTTTGTGCGGGAGGCACGCGTTCTGCTCAAGCGAGCGCAAGACCTCGACCTTCATTACACAAAAAAAGAACAGCTCTTGTTCCCTTTCCTCGAGAAATATGGCTTTATGGGGCCCTCCAAAGTTATGTGGGGGAAGCACAACGAGATTAGGGATCTGCAAAAGCAGGCCACGGCTGCTCTGGAAGATGTCGATACGACTGCGGAGGTCGATGCATTTGTCGCCGAGCGCCTGAACCCGCTTATCGACGAAGTGGACGGCATGATCTTCAAAGAAGAGAACATTCTCTTCCCCGCTGCGCTAGAAAAGCTTAAGGCCGACGACTGGATTGAGATTCTTAAAGAGAGCGACCAAGTGGGTTACGCCTACATCCGGCCGCACGCAGAGACCACCGAACTGATCGCCGCGCTTAAAAAAGCCACGGCGGACAAACCGGCAATTGTCGATGGTCAGCTTAGGTTTCCTTCCGGGCTTATCTCGCCTACGGTATTGATGCATATGCTAAACGCCCTGCCAGTGGACCTAACGTTTGTGGATCACGAGGATACAGTACGCTACTTCACCGAGAACAAAGAGCGCATCTTCGTGCGCACCCGCGCAGTAATCGGGCGCAAGGTGCAGAACTGCCACCCGCCCCAAAGCGTAGACATGGTGGAGAAAATTCTCACTGCGTTTAAAGAGGGCAGCCGCGACAGTGCGGAATTCTGGCTGACGCTTAAGGGACGCATGCTCTACATCGTCTTCTTCGCTGTCCGCGACGAACGCGGCAAGTACCTAGGCACACTCGAAGTAACGCAAGACATCACTAAGCTTAGACAACTGACCGGCGAACGGAAGCTGCTTGACGAAGGAGGATATTCCTAACGCCACGCCTTCTCTAGCTCCATCGTCAGCTCCGCCATTAACGCCGGGACGGTCGTAATTTCACGTATGCGATGCACTTCCGAACCGCAGAAGGCGAAGCCGTCGTGCATCTGCCCTTGCGCGGAGTTAATCAGGGCGGAGGCAATGCAATAGGGCACTTGGCTGGGGACGCATGGTTTTAGGCAGTTGGTCACGCAGGTGTCTGGCATGCGCTCGCCGCGCGCTACTTCAGCGAGGAAAGCGCTGCGTATCGCCCGCCCGGGCATACCGACGGGGCTGTCGATAATTACGACGTCTTCGGGCTTTGCTGCGACATAGGCGGCCTTAAACTCGTCGGGAGCATCGCATTCCTCGGTAGCCACAAAGCGGGTAGACATTTGTGCGCCGCTCGCCCCGAGCCGGAGTATGCGGGCGATGTCGAAGCCCGTGTAAAGACCGCCGCCGGCAACTACCGGCACGGCTGCGGCTCGCTCCCCAAGCAACTGCCTAAGCGCTGCCAAAACCTCAGTGAGAATGGTCTCGAGGGAGAATTTGCCCGAAGTATCGGCTAGCTGTTCGCGCGAGAAGCCAAGGTGTCCTCCGGCTAGCGGCCCCTCCACCACAATCATGTCCGGCAGACGGGCGTGCTTGTTGAGCCACTGCTTTGTCACCAAGACTGCAGCCCGCGCTGAACTTACAATCGGGGCTATGCATGTACCGGAGCCGGCAACTAAAGCGGGCAGCGACAGCGGCAGGCCGGCGCCGCTAAAGATTATGTCGGCCTGTGCCGCTACAGCCGCCGCTACCATCTCTTCGTAATCGTTTACGGCTACCATAATGTTGACGCCTACGAGCCCGCCTAAGGCTATCTCCTTGGCGCGCTGGATATGCCACATTAGAGCTTCCCGGTTAGCCCTAAGCTTGTCTGTAGCGTAAGTGGGCCAACTAAACCCAATCTCCACGCCGGAGATTACTCCCACACCCCCTGCCTTAGCTACTGCTCCTGCTAGCCGGGAGAGGGATATGCCGACACCCATGCCACCCTGAACGATAGGCACGCGCGCCACGTTGTTGCCGAACCTAAGCTCTGGTATTTTCACTGCGGCACCTCTTTTACTAAAGGGGAAGCAGGAGGGACTGTCCCTGCTGCTTCCCCGTTGTGGCTTTCTAGCCATAAAGTTAGACAGCTCTACGGCGCGGAAGTGTCGTTACTTAGCGGCCGTATTTCGTTAGCACCAAGCTGCAGTTATGGCCGCCAAAGCCAAACGAGTTTTTAAGGGCGGCGCGAATGTGAAGACTCCGCGCACCTTCCGGCACATAGTCTAGGTCGCACTCGGGGTCGGGTGAAGTGCGGTTGATGGTCGGATGAACGATCCTTTCGTGGATGGATAATGCCGTCGCTATCAGCTCAACCGCGCCCGCCGCCCCCAGCAAATGGCCAACCATGGATTTAGTGGAGCTGATAGCTAGTCTCTGTGCATGCTCCCCAAAGACCTCTTTTATGGCCTTAGTTTCGAACTTGTCGTTAAGGTCGGTCGATGTGCCATGTGCGTTCACATAGTCCACCTCGTGCGGGTTGAGCTTGGCATCAGCTAAGGCTTTCTGCATGCACCGCACAGTGCCTCGAACTTCCGGGTCAGGCGAAGTAATGTGATGCGCGTCGTTAGTCGTGGCATAGCCCTTAACCTCGGCGTAGATGCGGGCTCCGCGGGATAAGGCGTGCTCAAGGCTCTCTAGCACCAGTACTCCGGCACCCTCGCCCATCACAAAGCCGTCGCGCTCCTTGTCGAACGGGCGACTGGCTCGTTTCGGGTCATCATTCCTCGTGCTTAGGGCCCGCGCCGCGATAAAGCCGGCAATAGCGAGCGGGGTAATGGCGCACTCGGTGCCACCTGCAAGCATCACTTCGCTGTCGCCGCGCTCAATTACGCGGCACGCGTCGCCTACGGCTTGGGCGCCGCTGGCGCAGGCGGAGACGATGTCGCTCGAGGGGCCCCTGAGGCCAAAGGTAATCGCAATTTGTCCGGCCGCCATATTGCCAATCATCATCGGCACAAAGAACGGGCTGACCTTCGCAGGGCCCTTTTCGCGCAGCACGGCGAACTGGTTCTCGAGCGTCTCCATGCCGCCGATGCCTGCCCCTACGTAGACGCCGATTTGTGCGGCGTTGTCGGGTGTTACGCTTAGCTCGGCGTCCTCTAAGGCCAGGGAGGCCGCGGCGACGCCGTATTGGGCAAAGCGGTCCATACGCTTGGCCTCTTTTTTGTCCATGTATTGGCTCGGGTCAAAGTCCTTGACCTCGGCGGCAATCTTGGTGGCAAAGTCCGCAGTGTCAAAACGCGTAATGACGTCGACGCCTGACGTGCCAGCTAAGAGCGCCTGCCAAAAGGAGCGGTGACCTGTGCCTATGGGGGACACAACGCCAAGGCCGGTAATCACAACCCTTTTCATCTGCATCTCCTCCTAGGCTAGCTTTGCAGATACGTAAGCAACGGCGTCTTCTACGCTCACAATCTTACCCATATCCGCTTCAGGAATGGAAATGCCAAACTCCTCTTCTAAGCCCATAACCAGCTCAACTAAGTCGAGCGAGTCGGCACCGAGGTCTGCCTTAAACGCGGCAGTAAGCACAACATCCTCCTCTTTTACGGACAGCTTGTCAGCAATAAGTGGGCGCATGCGATCAAATAGTTCCATGTCAACACCTCCTTTCAGGGTCATATGTTCATGCCGCCATCAATGGAGAGCACTTGCCCGGTGATGTAGTCTGCCTGAGGTCCGGCCAGGAACCCGACGGCAGCCGCTACGTCCGCGGGAGAGCCCGCACGGCGGAGGGGAATAGCTTCTAAGAGGCCAGCCTTAACTTCGGCCGGCAGGGCGTCAGTCATGGCTGTTTCAATAAAACCGGGCGCAACGGCATTACAGGTTATCCCACGACCGGCCAGCTCTTTGGCCAGGCTCTTAGTCAGACCGACTAAGCCCGCCTTCGAGGCGGCGTAGTTAGCTTGTCCGGCATTGCCACACAGGCCGACTACCGAGGAAATGTTGATGATTTTGCCGCTCCGCTGTCTAAGCATCACTTTGGCGGCCGCCCGGCTTACCAGGAAGGCCCCGGTTAAGTTAACGTCAATCACAGCCTGCCAGTCCGCTAACTTCATGCGCAGCAGCAGCGCATCGCGCGTAATGCCGGCATTGTTGACAACTACGTCAAGGCGGCCATAGCGCTTGAGAATCTCGGCAAGCATGGCCTCGACCCCGGATTCGTTGGCCACGTCAGCCATTACGGCAAGGGCACCACCGCCGTTGCCGGAGAGCTCCTGCACTAAGCTTTCTGCCTGTGCTCGATTGTTGCTGTAATGCACCACAACCACAAACCCAAGGCGAGCGAGCTCGCGGCAGACCGCCAGACCGATGCCTCCCGTTCCGCCGGTAACGAGGGCAACTTTCATGCTAATGCCTCCAGTAGCTTATCAAGTCCCGCCTTATTTTCTATGCTTAACGCCTTGACTTCTTTGTCGATGCGCTTAACAAACGAAGCCAGTGAATTCCCCGGGCCCAGCTCGACGAAAGTACGGTACCCGTCGGCAAGTAAGCGGCGAATGGAATCTTCAAAGTGCACCGGCCTACTGACTTGTGCGACTAACAAGTCTGCTAGCTTTGCATCCGTGTGGTAGTCTGCAGTTACGTTGCTAACTACCGGTAAGCGAAGCGGTGTAAAGTCGGCCTGCGCCAAAAACGCACGCAAAGCTTCCCCGGCGCCCTGGAGGAGGGCGGTATGGAACGGTGCACTTACCGGGAGCTTTACCGTCCGCTTGGCACCGAGTGCGGCGCACTTGCTTAGCGCGGCATCCACGGCAGCCGCCTCGCCTGCTATGACTACTTGCCCCGGGCAATTGTAGTTAGCGATGGCCACTAGGCCAAGTCCTAGTTCCTGCACATTGGCGCAGGTCTGCTCAACTAGTTGTGTCTCTAGTCCCATTACCGCCGCCGCGGCGCCGTAACCTATGGGCACCGCCGCCTGCATGAGCCTGCCGCGCTCGCGTACCAGGCAGACCGCCTTCTCAAAGCGAAGTGCGCCGGCTGCTACCAGAGACGCATATTCGCCTAGCGAAAGCCCGGCTGTCGCTGTCGGTGTAATGCCATGCTTCTCTAATACACGCAGCAGAGCGACGCTTGTAGTTAGAATCGCCGGCTGTGTAATCTCTGTCTGCGCGAGCTGCTCCGCTGGGCCACCCCAAACTACATCGCGCAGAGAAAAACCAAGGGCCCGGTCCGCCTCGGCAAAGACCTCCGCCGCTTCACCAAACTGCCCGGCAATCTCCTTGCCCATGCCGACATATTGGCTACCTTGACCGGGAAACAAAAACACTAGTTTTTCCATATGCCCCTCCCAAGTAACCTCTCCGTTTGTTCGACTAGAGACAACATCAGTTCTTGTGTCGAGAGAATGCTCTTAACCAGCCCTGCCGACTGCCCGGCCATTAACGAGCCCTTGTGGACGTCTCCCTGCTCGAATGCCAGTCGCAACCTGCCCGCGCCCAGCTTATGTAGCTCCTCTTCATCGGCGCCTTGGCGCTCTAGGACTGCGATTTCGCGCGTCAGTTGATTCTTTAGCGCGCGCACGGGGTGGCCAATTGAGGCACCGCAGATTATGGCATCGCGGTCGCCTGCCGCGACGATAGCCTCTTTGTAGTTCGCATGGGCTTCGCATTCGGTGGTGCAGATAAAGCGCGTGCCCAACTGCACGCCTTCTGCGCCTAGCATGAGCGCAGCGGCGATGCCGCGTCCGTCGGCGATGCCTCCGGCGGCGATTACTGGTACAGTTACAGCGTCGACTATCTGGGGGACCAAGGCCATGGTAGAGATCTCGCCGATATGCCCCCCGGCCTCGTTGCCTTCGGCGACAATCGCGTCCGCCCCCATGCGCTCCAGCCGCCTAGCCAAGGCAACGGAGGCCACCACGGGAATAACCTTGCATTCCGCAGTCTTAAAAGCCTCCATGTAGGGACCTGGGCTTCCGGCACCGGTGGTAACTACAGGCACGCGCTCTTCGACGACAACCTGTACTACGTCTTTGACCGCCGGCGACAACAACATTACGTTTACGCCGAAAGGCATGTCTGTTAGCCTACGAATTTTCCTGATTTCCTGCCGCACCCATTCGCCCGGTGCGTGGCCGGCTCCCACAATGCCAAGGCCGCCCGCATCGGAGACGGCTGCGGCAAGAGCTGCTGTTGCCACCCACGCCATGCCGCCTTGCATAATCGGGTACTTAGTACCGAGCAGCGTTCTTACTCTGTCCATACCCTTAGCGCACCTGCCATTCCAATAAGCAGGAGCCCCACGTGAGCCCGCCGCCAAATCCCACCAGCATAACCTTGTCGCCCGTTCTAAGCCTCACTGCGCCAAACTCTTCGTGCAAAGCAACAGGAATCGACGCAGACGACATATTGCCATATCTGTCAAGATTTACAGCGATTTTCTCCGGCGATAGCTTTAGTCGCTTAGCGAAGCCCTCGATAATGCGTAAATTCGCCTGATGAGGTATGTAGTAGTCGACCGCCTCAAAGCCGAGCCCCAGTTTGGCAAGCAGCTGTCCGCACGCCTCCTCTACTATCCGCACGGCGAACTTGTACACCTCTTGACCGTTCATGTGCACGTAGTGGCGGCGGCCGTTTACAGTCTCCAGCGAAGCAGGCAAGCGCGAACCCCCGGCGGGTAGTGTCAGCACATCGCCCGCCGTGCCATCAGCCCCGAGGTGTACCCCTAGTATGCGAGGCCCATTTCCATCCGCGCTTACGACGGCCGCACCCGCGCCGTCGCCAAACAAGACGCAGGTATTGCGGTCTTGCCAGTTTACAATGCGGGACAGCGTCTCCGCGCCAACTATTAAGACATGCCGCCAACTGCCAGACTCTATAGCCTGCTTGGCAAGCTGTAGCCCATACACAAATCCCGTACAAGCCGCGCCTAGGTCAAAAGCAATTGCGTTATGTGCACCTAACTGGCCCTGAATAATACACGCCGTAGAGGGGAACAACATATCTGGAGTGACTGTGCAAACAATAATCGCGTCAAGGTCTGCGGGTTGTAGGCCTGCGGCTTCAATCGCTTGCTTGGCTGCCGGGTAAGACAAGTCCGAGGTAGCCTGCTCCGGCAGAGCGATGCGGCGCTCCCTGATGCCGGTCCTGCTCTCTATCCACTCTGCCGTGGTGTCTATGACACTTTCTAGCTCCTTGTTCGTCAAGACACGTGTCGGCACATACGCGCCGGTGCCTGAGATCACTGCTGTAGGCACGATACACCTCCCATTTCGTTTCACATGTTGAAATATCCCTGTGCACACAATGTGCACAGGGATATTATACTTACTCGGCGAGCGTTTGTCAACGAAGCAAAAAGCTCCGTCCCTTTTGCTTCACTTGGTGACAAAGCGCTGGTAACGGCTGCGAGGTCTTTCGGGCATCGTGAGGCGAATTTTCCCGGCATCAATTAGGGGCTGCACTAACTTGGACATCGTGTAGTATTGCGAGAATCCGGTAAAGCGGGTCAGCTCATCCCTCGACCTCGGAATGCTGCAAAACGTCAGTAACGCTGCCACCTGGTCGTGGCTTGCTTCTCTAATCGCCGCATGTAAGTTGTTTCTGAATGTGACGACGAACTCACCCCTTTGGGCTGCAAAAAGCGGTGCAGGCAACTTGGCCTGATCACATTCTCTGCGGATTGTCGGGATGCCTGAATATCGATTCTCTGTAACGGAAAGAAGTTCCAGTATGTTAGCAAGAGTCGGGTTGCGGGTGTCAGGACGCACCTTGCCAAGAGAATCGATGGAGATGTTCCCATATAGTCCGCCGCTGTTTGTCACCTCCATGCGGTCGCTATACATGACGATACGCACTGGGACAGATTCGGAGTGGATGCTGTAATCTCGATGCACGAGCGCGTTTAGGATGGCCTCGCGAACCGCCAAGGGAGGAAACTCTGGTCTGTCAACTCGCTTGCCGTCATCCCCAATGACGGTTGTTAGTCGTCCATTCCTTCGCACGAAGTCCACAGCAGCCTCTAACATGTCGGGTATAGGGCCCGTGATTCGCTGATTGGCTATGAAACGCTCGCCGGCAGTACCGGTATCCCCCATGCTCGTCCCGGGGACGACGACTGCCGTGATGCACAGCTGCGGAAAGTTTGCCTGGGGATAGTGAGACAGCGCCATGAGGCCAGCTAGTGTAGGGGTTCCGTTCACCGTCACGCCCATAAGCTCCAAAATGCCCTCATCAGATACGTTGTCGGCAATATTCCTTCGGTCGAGCTTAACTGCCCTTAAGTATCGCTCCACACGAGTGGGGTCAAAAAATGACAGTCTTGCACTAACCACCGGCCGTAGGTCGTCACGGATACGTTTTCGAAAGGCGTCGAAGCTGTATATCTCATATTCACTCATCAGATCATTAGACTCCCCGACGCGAATGTACGATCCCTTGTTCCGGCCGACCCCTCTGTAATAGACTGGACGTTGGTCGGCGTCGACACTTGGTATTTCAGCCGCGACGACATGGTGCCCGTCTATCGTCGCAATGGTGAACAATGGGCGAACGATGGGCTCCATCTGTTTGCACTGCTCGGTAACCTTCCTCTGCAAGTCGTGCGGATCATATACGCCAACAGCACTAAAGCCCGCGCGCTCATCAAGACCAAACACAATCACCCCACCGTCATCTTGGTTAGAGAATGCGGACAATGTGCCGAACAGGCGAGTAGGGCAGCCATCACGGGCAGACTTCACCTCGATGCCCTGTGATTCGGTCTTCTGCGCTTGGATTTGATGCACCAAATCGACTAGCTCCTCAACCTGCATCTTCCCACCTCCTACCACTATTATGACAACAATGCGGCAAAAATACAACAGCAAACGTTATTTTACGCAACAACAGTCCAAATTAACGCAACAACAGCGCGAAATAACGCAACAACAGGCCAACTTGAACCACATTGTTGCGTTAACTGAGTTTATCAACGAAGCAAAAAGCTCCGTCCCTTTTGCTTCACACCCATTTCCGAAAAAATGCTCAGTAGCCCTCCGGCGAGGAAACCAAACCAAAGTCCCTTCATGCGCACACCTCCGCCACATCACTTTGGCAGAGCACTTTTCCATGCTCAAATAGGCTGGCGTAATGTCCCTGTCGTGCCAAGAGCTCGGCGTGCGGCCCTGCCTCGACCACGCGCCCTCCATGTATAACGGCGATGCGATCCACGCGACTTAAGAGATGCAGGCGATGCGTGACAATAATCTTGGTCGACGGAAGGCGCAATATGCAGTCTGTCACCAACCGCTCCGTTTTCATATCGAGCGCGGCCGTCGCTTCGTCTAAGAGCAAAACCGCGGCTCCGCGCAAAATGGCTCGCGCCAACGCTATCCGCTGTCGCTGCCCGCCCGATAGGGTACCCCCGCCCTCGCCTATAATCGTGTCGTAGCCCTGCGGCAGTGCCTTAATAAACTCGTCCGCTCCGGCCTGTGCGGCCGCCGCCCGAATATCTGTCTGCGTGGCGTCAAGATTGCCTAACCGGATGTTCTCTGCGATTGAGGTCGGCAAGAAGAAGTCATCCTGCGGGACATACGCCATATGCCGGCGCACGCAGGCGATTGACTCGGCGTCTAAGGCTTGACCGAAGCAAGAGACGACTCCGGCACTCGGTTGCCTAAAGCCAAGCAGGAGCTCCAGTAAGGTGCTTTTGCCCGCGCCGCTCGCCCCCACGATGGCTAACGCCTCTCCGGTTCGCACCTTGAGGCTGAGCTCGCGCAACACGTCAGTCGCACCCGTAAACCCAAACGATACCCTATCGAATTCCACTGCGTACTCCAGAGCGGCAGGCGGAGGCGGGCAGACCTTAGGCGGTAATGGCTCCACAGGCAGCTCCAGGACTTCCAGTACTCGTTCCGCCGCTTCACTGGCCGCTTTAATGTTTGCCAAGCTCTGCGCCACTCCCGAGAGCGGCCAGGTCAAGGCATTAAGCAGGTTTAGCAGTACAAAGAGCTGCCCTAAGCTCAGTCTGCCTGCGATAACGTCAAGCCCGCCTACGCCAAACAGCACGAGAAAAGGCACGACCGAGAACACTGTCATGGCTGCGTGCATCTGGCCCCGCAGCAAGGCGAGCTTAGCCGCATTGCCTACGGCGCTTTCCTGCAGGGCACTCATCCGTGCAACAAGGTAGTCGCGCATATTGTAGACCTTGGCAATGACTATTCCGGCCACCGTATCTTGCGCGAGAACATTCACCTTAGCTATATCGCTTTGCCATAACTTGAGGACCGCACCCATGCGCCCGCCTAGCCAAGATGCGACAAACATCATGAGCGGCGCCATCGCCACCGTCAGCAATGTAACTTTCCATGACACGAGCAGCATTACCACCAGCGAGGCGACAAAGCCTAAGCTGCCTTGTGCGAGGTTTGGCAGGTGGCGCGCGAAGGCCGACCGCACGACTTGTGCGTCATTGCTAAGGCGAGAAACATACTCCCCGCTGTGCGTTTGTTCGAGCGCAGGGATGCGAGCCCGGCCAAGGTGCATGGCCACTTGCGCGCGCAGGCCGTGCATAACGCTCTCCGCGAGTTCTCCGGTAAGCAGTTGCCGCAGTAGCAAAGCAATGTCTCCGCCAACCCAAACCAAAACTAACAGCAAAAACGTCTGCCCAAACGCCTCTCTGTCGGCAAGGATGCCTACATCAATAATTGCCCCAAGCTGCCGAGCTAAGAGCACCCCCAGCGCCACTTGCAGAGCGATAACCAGCAACGCCCCAAGCGCTGTGATTCTATGCTGCCTGACGTACCCCCATAGTGCTTGCTGCCCTCGCCTTGGTTCCTTACTTGCTGCCGCCCGAGGTTTCCCCTGCATGTGCTACCCCCTTAATTTACAGACGTCTTCTGAGTGCGCGTCGTCATGCCCTCCAAAATATTCTACATCTGACCCCCTCTACCTGCCGGCAAATGAAAAATTAAGCGAAGCAAAAAGCTCCGTCCCTTTTGCTTCACATATACCTGCTTCCAGCTCATATATGTTAAGTGAAGTAGTGAGCTACGGGGGGCGGGAGCGTGAATGACCACATCTACGAGCGGGTAGTGGAAATTGCACGGTACGTGGCAGCCACTAAGGCTACCGTGCGGGCTGCGGCCGACCATTTTGATGTTTCTAAGTCGACCGTACATAAGGACCTGACAGACAGGCTAAAAGCCATTAACACCGGCTTGTATGAAGAAGTGGCGGAAGTATTAAAGTTTAATAAGGCCACCCGGCATCTGCGCGGTGGCGACGCAACTCGCCGCAAATACGAGCGCGGCAACGCATAAACGCGCAGGAGAATCCCCCTGCTTAGTAGAACTAACCCCTTTGACAGATGGCAAGGGGGTTTTCGTGTGTGGTTTAGGGGCAAAGACATCGGCATTGACCTAGGGACAGCAACGGTACTGGTTTATGTGCGTGGGAAGGGCATAGTACTTAATGAGCCCGCTGTCGTCGCGATTGAGCGCACGACCAACAGAGTTTTGGCCATTGGCGAAGAAGCGCGCAAGATGATTGGGCGCACGCCTGGGCATATCACGGCGGTGCGGCCGCTGCGCGAAGGTGTGATTGCTGACTTTGACATCACAGAGAAAATGCTAAAACACTTTATCCTCAAGGTGTGCGGGGCGAACCCCCTGTTTAAGCCACGCGTAGTCGTGTGCGTTCCTTCCAGTATCACTAGCGTAGAAAAGAGGGCAGTCGAGGACGCGGCTACTAACGCCGGCGCTAAGGAGTGCTACTTAATCGAAGAGCCGGTGGCGGCAGCGCTAGGAGCCGGCATAGACATATGGAAGCCGCACGGGAGCATGGTGCTAGATATCGGCGGCGGCACGACTGATGTGGCAGTTATGTCTCTAGGCGGCGTGGTCATCAGCGACTCCGTGCGCATAGGCGGCGATAAGTTCGACGAGGCCATGGTGCGCTATGTCAAGAAGCGCTACAACCTCTTAATTGGCGAGCGTACCGCCGAAGAGATTAAGATTAACGTCGGCACGGTCTTCCCTACGGGCCGCAACGCCAGCATGGAAGTGCGGGGGCGCGACCTTGTTTCGGGGCTACCTGCTTCTGTAACCCTGACTTCACTGGAGTGCTTAGAGGCCTTTGCCGAGCCTACCAACAACATTGTGGCCTTAGTGCGCACAGTGCTCGAGCGTTGCCCGCCTGAACTTGCCGCCGACATTGTGGACAAGGGGATTATTATGACAGGTGGCGGCTCGCTCCTAGACGGCCTAGACAGACTTATCGCCGAAGTTACGCAGGTGCCCTGCAACGTCGCCGATGACCCGGTCTCTTGCGTAGCGCATGGCACAGGCAAAGCCTTAGAGAACCTCGATGTTCTGCGCGGTGCCGTCAGCGCTTCTCACCGCGACTTGCGGAGGTAATAATCATGGACAAACCACTGGGTGCGCGCGAGATAATGGAGATAATACCGCATCGCTATCCTTTCCTCTTAGTTGACAGTATCGAATACGTAGTGCCGGGCGAGCGGGCCGTGGGCTACAAGAACGTTACCGCTAACGAGCCCTACTTCGCGGGGCACTTCCCAAACTACCCGGTCATGCCTGGAGTACTAATAGTCGAGGCCTTAGCCCAAGTCGGGGCTGTAGCTCTGCTGTCTTTGCCCGAGAATAAGGGACGCCTAGCGTTTTTTGCCGGCATCGACGGCGTGCGCTTTCGTCGCCAAGTCTTCCCCGGCGACCGTTTGCGCTTAGAAGTGAGCATCTCATCTATGAAAATGGGTATCGGCAAGGGGGACGCAAAAGCCTACGTCGGCGAGGAGTTGGCCGTCAGCGGACAGCTGATGTTTGCCCTGGCAAAGGAGGAGTCGTCATCCGCAGAATCTTAATTGTCGACGATGAGGAGAACATTCGTTCCGGCCTCAGTTATGCCCTCAAGCGTGAAGGCTTCGAGGTTTTTGCGGCCGACAACGGTTCGGAAGCCGTAAGGCTTGCGCTTTCGGTTGCTCCGGACGTAATTCTGCTTGACCGCATGCTACCGGGGCTAGACGGTGTAGAAGTATGCCGTCAGATTAGAGCGCAAAGCAGCGTGCCCATCATCATGGTTACGGCGCGCGACAGCGAGCTCGACACGGTAGTCGGTCTCGAAGTAGGCGCCGACGACTACATAACCAAGCCCTTCTCGCTCAACATTCTGCTGGCGCGCATCAGAGCGGTGTTGCGCCGCGTAGAGGCAAAGACGTCTCGCGAGTCTGCAACTGAGGTTGGCATCAGCTACGGGCCATTCACCTTGTATCCCGAAAAGTATGTCGCGCTGTGCGAGGGGGTGGACCTAGAACTAACCCCTAAGCTGTTCGAGCTGTTTCTCTTGCTGGCTAAGAGCCCGGGTCGCGTATTTACGCGCGATTTTCTCTTGGAGCGAGTCTGGGGCATCGATTATGCCGGGGAGACCCGTACGGTCGATGTGCACATCACTTGGTTGCGCAAAAAGCTAGAGCAGGACCCCAGCGAGCCGCGCTACCTCCTAACTGTGCGCGGCGTGGGCTACAAGTTAGCTGAGCTCCATGCCTAAGACCTTGGCCGGGCAGTGGGTATTGCTTACGCTGGTAATCCTCACTGTTTCGCTTGCCTTTATGGGCAGTTGGCAGTTAGCACAGTATCGCCAGCTTGTTATTGGCCGTGTAACCGAGGATTTAACACGACAGGCCTATCTGGCCGAGCAGATAGTGCGAGCGGGTGCCGCCGCAACCGAGGCACAAGTCCTGGCCATGCAGGTGCGCGCCGCCACGGCAGCGGAAGTGGCACTCATCTCACCCACGGGGCTTGTACTAGCCGACACTAGGCGGGCGCCGCATACGCTTGGAAACCAGCTAGACAGACCGGAGGTAGCCCAAGCTCTCAAGGACGGCGTCGGCGTTGATACGCGTGCCGACGAGCTACACGTGGCAGTTTTATCGCGCTTCGCGGACGGCACCCCCAAAAAGATAGTTCGCCTGTCGCTCGGCCTACACGAGGTAGATGCCGCATTGGCACGCGTGCGCCTGCAAGTGACGGCGTGGGGCATCTTGGTCATCTTGCTCGTCACTGTAGTATCTATGGCCTATGTCGGAAACATCGGCGAGCTCTTGCGCGGCATGACAGCAGTCGCCGGACGCATTGCCCGCGGACAGACCTCGGAGCGCGCGTCAGCGGAAGGGCCGGAGGAGACAAGCGACCTGGCACGCTCGCTTAATGCCATGGCCGACAGCCTGCAGCTAGAACTGCAACATGTGCAGATGTCTGCCGAGCGCTTAGGCGTGGTGCTCGGCTCAACGCGTGACGGCGTAGTGCTTATCGACAAGCAAGAGAACATCGAGCTACTTAACGCCGCCGCCGAGGCTATGCTCGGGTTTAAGGCAGCCGCTGCCGTGGGGACGCGCGACTCTCTGCTCGAGCGGTACCCAGACCTCGCCTCGCTCCTCAGGCAGGCGCGCCGGGATCGCATCGCCGTAAACCGGCGCGTGTCGCTTAGCGGCACGGGTGCCGGCGTAGTGCGCGCCGCAGTAGTGCCGCTCGTATCCGGGCGTATTCTCATCACGCTGCAGGATTTGACCGAGGTGTACCGCGCGGTAGACGTGCGGCGCGATTTTGTGGCTAATGTCTCGCACGAGTTGCGCACGCCGCTTACGGCCCTAGCGATTATGGTCGAAAATCTCCTGCGCGGGGCAATCGACGAGCGGGAAGTAGCAGTGGATTTTTTGCGGCGTATGGCAGGGGAAATAGACCGGCTCACGAAAATGGTAGTTGAGCTCTTATTGCTTTCGCGCCTTGAGAACGAACGCGAGCAGTTAATTAAGAGCGAGTTTCAGGTAAGCGAGTTAATCGCAGAAGTTATTGAAGACCTGCGCGGGCTCTTTGCAGGCAAAGAGCAGCGCATAAAGCATGTCGCGCGGCCAACCGTAGTCCACGCCGACCGGGCAAAGCTTAAGCAGGTGTTTATTAATCTGCTGGACAACGCCATAAAGTTTTCTCCCGCCGGAAGCGCAATTACGGTAGAGGTAGAAGAGCTGGCCTCCGGCGTGAAAGTGGCGGTTAAGGACGAAGGTCCGGGCATTCCCGTGGAGCATCTGCCGCGCGTCTACGAGCGCTTCTTTAAGGGGTCCGCGGCGCGGGGCGGGGGCACCGGGCTTGGCTTAGCCATCGTCAAACACATCATAGAAGCCCACGGTGGGACAGTGGCGGTAGAGAGCAAGACCGTCGGGGGAGCGACGTTTGTTTTTGTCTTGCCTTTTTAACATTGTTTTAACACTATCTTGTCCTTATCTTAGTGTGCGCGCAGTATGCTTCCCCCTGTGCGCATTAACAAATAGGCACGAGGAGGATTACCGTGAAGAAGCTTCTATTAGTAGTTTTGGCGTTCGCTGTTGCTTTGGTTGCCATAGGCTGTCAGCGCGAAAAGACCGTAATCGACGTTAACGGCTCCGACACCATGGTAAATATGGGGGCAGCGCTAGCCGAAGAGTTTATGAAGGCTAACCGCAACGTCGAAGTTGTAGTCTCCGGCGGTGGTTCCGGTACCGGTATTGCAGCCCTAATCGACGGCAAAGCCGACATTGCGCAGTCTTCGCGCGATATTAGGGAGAGCGAACGTACCAAGGCGCAAGCGCGCGGCACACTGCACGAGATTATCGTAGCCTGGGACGGTTTGGCGATTGCCGTACACCCCTCTAACCCGGTCAAAGAGCTAACCATGGGCCAGTTGGCAGCAATTTATAAAGGCGAAATCACCAACTGGAAGCAGGTTGGCGGCAACGATGCAGCCATCGTCCTGTTATCACGTGATACTACGTCCGGTACACACGTCTTCTTTAAGGAATTTGTGCTTGATAAGGCCGAGTTTGCTCCCGCCACGATGATGATGCCTTCTACCGAGGCCATCGTGCAGGAATTAGCGCAAAACCAAAACGCTATCGGCTACATTGGGCTTGGCTATGTTCGCCCAACCGTCTCAATTCTTGGCATTAAGGCGGACGAGGCCTCCCCGGCAGTAGTAGCTTCGATTGAAGCCGTGCTGGATCGCTCGTACACCTTAGCTCGCCCCCTGTTCTTCTACGTCATCGGCGATATCACCGGCGACCTCAAAAAGTTCATCGACTTTGTAGTCGGCGCTGACGGGCAAAAAATCGTGCGCGACTTAGGCTTCGTGCCGGTTAACTAAAGCAATATCTAGGAGGGTCGGCTGTGCCGTACCAACAGAAGCTAGTCACCTTGGCGGGATACACTGTCCTGCTCTTGACCGCCGCGATATTTCTGTTCGTTGCGGCACAGGCGTGGCCGTTCTTTCGGGAACAGGTTGATCTCAGTTTCTTTACTGGAGACCGGTGGTTACCGGTCTCCACTCCGCCTTCTTTTCAGATTCGCGGCTTTCTTGTCAGCTCGCTGATGATTACGTCCATGGCCATCGTAGTCGGTTGCCCGATTGGCATTCTCTCGGCCGTAAGTCTAGCCGAGCTACTGCCGCGCCACGTTAGCGTGCTCTTGCGCTCCGTGTTCGAAATGACGGCCGGCATCCCTTCGGTAGTATGGGGATTTTTAGGGCTGACAGTGATTGCGCCGTTCGTGGCACGTGTCTTTAACTTGAACACGGGGCTAACCGGGTTTTCGGCCGGACTGGTCTTGAGCATAATGGTCTTGCCCACCTTGGTTAGCCTTGCGGACGAGGCGCTGCGGGCCGTGCCCCGCGAGTATGCCGAAGCGTCCTACGCTTTGGGCGCAACGCGTTGGCAGACCATTTGGCGCGTTATTGTCCCCGCTGCGCGGAGCGGCATTATCGCGGCCGTGTTACTGGCCATGGGGCGAGCCATCGGTGAAACGATGACCGTCCTGATGGTCGCCGGGGGAAGGCTCACGACGCCGGGCAGCATCTTCGAGCCGATGCGCCCGATAACAGCCCTTATTGCCGCCGAGGTCACTAATGCGGCGCGCCACAGCGAGCAGTACCACGCCCTCTTTGCCGCCGGGCTCGTGCTGTTTGCCATCACCCTTGCGGTTAACGCCATTGCCGCCGCAGTAATCGTCGGCAGGAAGGGAGCGGCTTAAGATGCGGCAAGCATACACCCTGCCAGAGCTGTTCCTACTTGGCGCCCTAGGCTTAGCGCTCTTGCCACCCCTAGCGGCAGTGCTCTACATCTTCATCCGCGCTGCCGGCGGCATTTCGCTGGAGTTTATCTTTGCTATGCCTGCACAGCGCGGCATTACCGGGGGCATACTGCCGGCGATAGTTGGGACATTGTGGCTGCTCTTTGGGACGACGCTCATCGTGTTACCCGTCGGCGTAGGGGCTGGCGTTTACCTTGCGGAGTTTGCGCCACGCAACCGCCTCACGAACCTGCTGGAAATGGCCCTCATCAACCTCGCGGGCGTGCCTTCGGTCGTGTTTGGCTTGTTTGGCTATGCGCTCTTTGTGCTTATCCTAGGCTTCGGCTCGTCGCTCTTGTCGGCCTCCCTTACCTTATCTGCGCTTACGCTTCCCTTGGTCGTAACCGCAACGCGTGAAGCGCTGCACGGCGTGCCGGGGTCGTTTCGCGAAGCGTCCCTAGCGTTAGGAGCCACCCGCTGGCAGGCTGTGTCGACTGTGACCCTACCTTGCGCCCGAAGCGGTATCCTTACGGGAACATTGCTGGCTTTGTCGCGCGCTGCGGGCGATACCGCCACTATATTGATTACCGGCGCGGCGTTCTTTTTGCCACGGCTCCCTACTTCGTTCACGAGCCGATTTATGGCGTTGCCCTATCACCTGTACATTTCGGCGACCCAGCTTCCCGGTATGCCGCCCGAGCGCATCTGGGCCACGGCCGGGGTATTGTTATCCATAGTGCTGATTATGCAGGTTAGTGCGACCCTGTGGCGGGAGAGGGAAAGGAGACTTAAGAAGTGGTAGAGAACATGCATAAAGTTAGTCTTAAGGACGTATCGATTTTCTACGGCAAGCTGCATGTCGTAAAGCACGTGTCAGCCGATTTTCCCGAGAAGGAAATCACAGCAATTATTGGGCCTTCCGGCTCCGGCAAATCCACACTTTTGCGCTCGCTTAATCGCATGAATGACCACATCAGCGGCATGCGCATCACGGGCGAAGCCATAATTGACGGCCAGAATATTTATGCTAACGGGGTAGACGTCGTGGCGCTGCGCCGCAAAGTAGGCATGGTGTTTCAGCGTCCGAATCCCTTTCCTAAGAGCATCTACGAGAATGTGGCCTACGGACCTAAGCTGCAGGGCTTGCGCAGTAAGGCCGATCTCGATATTATAGTTGAAAACTCTTTGCGCCAAGCTGCACTCTGGGAAGAAGTCAAAGACAGGCTGCATGTCTCCGGCTTTGACCTCTCCGGCGGCCAGCAACAGCGCCTGTGTATTGCCAGGTCGCTTGCCGTAGGGCCCGAAATTCTCCTTATGGATGAACCGGCTTCCGCGCTTGACCCTGCAGCTACCGCCAAGATTGAGGAGCTTATGCTTACGCTTAAGCGAACGCTCACAGTCATCGTAGTTACGCACAACATGCAGCAGGCGGCAAGAGTATCGGATCGCACGGCGTTTCTCCTAGGCGGGGAACTCGTAGAATATGATGCCACCAGGAAGATTTTTACTACACCACAAGATAGGCGCACCGACGATTACATCAGTGGGAAAATGGGATAGGGAGGTTCTGCCATGCTACGTCAAAGTTTTCAAAAGGAGCTAGACGACCTCCATGCGCGGCTATTAGCCATGGGTGGGCGCATCGAGCAAATGCTGCATCTTGCCCTCGAGGCCCTGCGGACGGGCAATGAGCAGGCGGCTAACCAGGTCGAGGAAATGGAGCTTGTCATCGACGAGATGGCGGCCGAGATTGATGCGGTGGCTATCGAATTAATCGCCAAACAGCAGCCTGTCGGACAGGACCTCAGGCGCATTATTGGAGCTATGCGCTTAGCTGTAGACATGGAGCGGGTCGCCGACATCTCGACTAACATTGTCGAGCAATCTCGCCTTTTGCCGCGGCCTCTCATTAAGCCGCTTATTGATATTCCTAAGATGGTAGACGTAGCCGCGGGTATGCTGCAGGACTCACTCAATGCCCTGATTAATTCGGACGTCAACCTCGCCATTGATGTCTGGAAACGCGACGATATCGTCGACGAGCTATGCGATCGCATTATTGTCGAGTTGCGCGGGATGATGACCGCCGACGGCTCAATCGTGCCGAAAGCCTTGCCGCTCCTTATTATTGCCATTCAAATCGAGCGCATTGCCGACCATGCTACAAACCTAGCGGAATCCGTTATGTTTATCGCTACCGGGAAGCGCGTAGTCACACTTTAAGTCTCAGATTTTGTTGCAGATTCTCTGCCTATAATGTAAGGTAGACGACGGGTAAAGCAAGCACCCGTCGTCTATTGTTTTTTTGCAGGATAGGCCGGGCAGAAAGCGAATTAGAAACTAAGAGGTGTGTAACATGCCATACATCGTGGGTATAGCGGGCGGCACCGGTTCGGGAAAATCTACGTTGGCGGAGCGCATGATAACCGGTTTTGTCGGGCAGGCGCTCCTGATCCGCCACGATAACTACTACCGTGACCAATCTCACCGTTCCATGGAAGAGCGCATTGTCCAGAACTACGACCACCCGGAAGCATTTGAAGATACGCTGCTGACGGCGCACCTCAGCGCACTGCGCGAGGGCAGGTCGGTCTTTGGCCCGCTCTATGACTTTTCTACCCACACCCGCAGCGAAAAAAAGCAGCTGCTTGAGCCGCGTGACTTAATTGTGGTAGAAGGGATTTTGGCCTTGCACAATCCCGCCCTGCGTTCTCTCTATGACCTTAAGGTCTTCGTGGACACCGACGCGGATGTGCGCGTGTTGCGCAGATTAACGCGCGACATGATGGAACGCAGCCGCAGTATGGAGTCAGTAATCGACCAGTATCTATCTACTGTTAAGCCCATGCATGAGCAGTACGTCGAACCCAGTAAGAGATATGCGGATGTAATTATCCCCGAGGGAGGCCTTAACCCCGCTGCGTTGGCGTTAATAGCTTCGCGGCTGCGTCACGCGCTAGAAGCAGCTGCCACCATGCGGGGTGATTAGAGGGAAGCACAAGGATTAGACAGGGGGATGCAGCATGAAAGGTTATCTCGAAGTAATCTGCGGCGGCATGTACAGCGGTAAGTCCAGTGAACTTATCCGCCGCGTCAATCGCGCTAAGTACGCGCGCAAGCAAGTGCAGCTCTTTAAGCCTACGCTTGACGGTCGCTACCACGCCACGCAGGTTGTCGCGCACGACAACCGCAACCACGCGGCCCAGGCAGTGGCCAACGCGGCGGAGATACTGGCACTGGTCGACGCTAGCACTGATGTAGTCGCAATTGACGAGATTCAGTTCTTCGCCGCAGACGAAACGGTTAAAGTCGTACACGAACTTATGTTGCGTGGGAAGAAGGTCATCGTCGCGGGGTTAGACCTAGACTTCGCGGGCAGACCCTTTGGGGCCATTCCGCACCTTTTGGCCGTAGCAGACGAAATCGACAAGCTGCGCGCTATCTGCATTAAGTGCGGTAACAAGGCCTATATCAGTCAGCGTCTAGTTAACGGCGAGCCTGCCTCGCTGCGCGACCCACAAATCCAGGTCGGCGGAGTAGAGGCCTACGAAGCGCGCTGTCGGGCCTGCTGGGAAGTTAAGGACTGACCGGCCGTAAGCTGCATCTTCCACTGTCTGCACAGGGCATCTACACAAAGTACCATAGCTACAATTCCCGCCAAAATTACCCCGACGTTTGGCCAGAGCTGAAACTGAATGTTGGCGTACAGCAGCTCGCCGATGCCGCCGGCACCGACTAATCCTAACACTGTAGCTAGGCGGATGTTCGTCTCTAGGCAGGTGAGGCTTCGGTCAAGCAGATTCGCCGAATTGCCCGTAGCAAAGCGGCCTAGCGAATAGAGCGTGAGGGCTGTAAGTCCGGCTGTCGGGCCGGCCCCTAAGCCACGCACGAGCACGAGGGCCCACACCAAGGCGTGAACTGCCCCTACCCCGCGAAGACACATATGTATCACGCGACTCACACTAGGCGGCAGGACGACGCTCGCACGCACCCAGCCGCTAAGTATAACCGCCCCCGTCGCTATCGCCGTGCTGAGCAGCGCAATCAGCAGACTCTCGCTCAGCTCGCCGCTGATGCGCCCGAAATAGCCAAAGTTAGGCGGGAACATTTGCATAACGACGCCCAACATGGCGCGCGGGCCATCTGCAAGCTGGGCCCATCCGCCTGTAAATCCGGCACCGCCCCAGCGCAGCCCAATCAGCATAGCGCCTACTGTCAGGGCTATCAGTCCATGGCGTTTGAGTAACGACAGCAGGTTTCCCAAGCACATCTCTCCTCGATCGTGGCCTGCGCACAACTCTAGCTCTGCGCAGTAGCAGAATAACTACTGAGTTTTGATATTTACGAGTGCATGAGTCACTATCGACACCCATAACCTTCCGGTGCCGAGGCTAAGGGCGCTTTTGTCATTTTGTGGAGCGTACAATAAGCAAAGGAGAAGTCCACTCACAAATGCCTGCAAAAAGTTGTCGTGGCGCAAACCGAAAATGACCGTACTAAGCAATATCGCCGGCCATCTCTTCGGCATATATTCCGACAATCTGCGGAGCAGGAAGCCTCTAAATAGCAGTTCCTCGGCCAGAGGAACTGTGACCACGCTGGTGAACATGTCGGACTGCATTGGAAGAAACAGCATGTTGAGCTTGTTCAGGCCTCCGTCAAACAAAAGTCTAATCAAAAAGCCTACCGGCACAATAATACCCATGGGAAGTGTCTTGCGTGAATCGTTGGTGCCCCACAGCCAGACACTCCCCCATGATCTGCGTCTATAGACAAGCAGGACATAGGCGATAACAAACACACCATGTAAGGTTCGCGTCACATTATTGGCAAAAGTAAGGTTAGTTAGTTCAGGCAATCTAGGAACTAATGCCATGCAGGCCAACGGAATGATAACCGCACCAACGACGCTTATGAGTATGTACTCGCCAATAACTAATAGAATGTTATGCAAGCTATTTCTTTGTAGCATGTCGTCCCCCTATATAACAGCGCTACCTAATTTAGTATATCAAGCTCCGGACGGTAACACAAGGCAAGCGCGACACTCTTCTCTCACTCCTCCGTCTAGACAAACGAAGGGGTGATTTTTCTTGACAAAAATAGTCGTAGACAGTGCGCTCAACATACCGACCGACCTACTTAGCAGATTCGGCATCGGCGTTGTGCCTGTCAGCCTCACCATTGACGGTAAGAGCTACCGCGAGGGAGTAGACGCAACGCGGGCAGAACTAATCTCGCTTATCGGCCGCTCCGACGCACTCTCGACTTCCCAGCCCTCACCGGGCGACTTCCTCGAAGTGTACGACCGGCTCGGCGGCGAGATTGTCTCTCTGCACATCACGGCCAAGGCGAGTGGCACCTACCAGTCGGCGGTGATGGCCGCCGGCATGACCAAGGCCAAAGTCACCGTCGTCGACACTGCCAACGCCTCCATGGGTGGCGGATGGCAGGCCATAGCGGCTGCGCTGCTCGCGGAGAAAGGCGTCTCGGCAGCCGAAATCGCCGCCAAAGCAGAGGCAGCTAAAAGAGAGACCTCGACGTTCTTATCGGTGCCCACTATGAAGTATCTCTCGCGCAGCGGGCGGGTCGGCTTAGCCAAAGCCCTCTTGGCGTCACTTCTCTCCGTCAAGCCGATTATGACGTTTAACGACGGCGTCGTCGAGGTCGTGGCGCGCTCGCGCAGCATGACCGGCGCCTGCAAGGAAATGGCCGGCTTGCTTAAGGACAAGTATGGCGCAAAACCCGTGGCCGTGGCCGTAATGCACGCCGACGACGTGGCTCTCGCACAGCAGTTTCAGGAGCTCCTGGCTAAATCTCTAAATGTCAAACTGGCACTTACCACAGACCTTACTGCCTCGCTCGTGGTACACGGCGGCCCCGGCACCATCGCCACCTCCGTCATCCCCTTTGAGTACGTCGAGTAAGAAGCAAAAGGGAAGCAAAAGGGACGGAGCTTTTTGCTTCACAACCGGCTCCCAGCTCGAGGCAGCAGGAAGCTATCCTGCTGCTTTCTGTTTTTGAAGTCGCTTACCGCTCACCGCTTACCGCTAACCGCCCACGGCCCCCCACAAGCGACAAGCGACCGGCGTCCTGCGACATCGCCTTGCACAAGCGACAAAAACGCCAAGCAATGTTACAATGTGTGTCGTAGAGGTGATCCGATGATAGAAGCACTGTTTGCCTGTGTCTTGCGTGCTCACAGGACGATGCGCACACATCCGGTAGCAGTTTGGTTCCCAGCCCTCTTTAGCGTGGCTATGTTTGTCGTATTTCTCTTGATTGCGGTGGTACTAATCCTCCCTATTGTGCCCGATATTCTGACCCAACCTAACCCTGCCACCCTTGCCTCGCCTGCGGTTGTGCTCGCTCTATTTCCCCGCATTCTGCTCCTAATCGCACTAGCGGTGCCGTTAGTGCTAATCACCGACGCAGGGACGCTGTACATACAGGCGCAAGCGGTGCGAGGACAGGATGTCGACACGAGTCACTTCTTCCTTGGCATGCGCAAGCTGTCTTGGCGGTTACTTGCCGGTAGGGTCATCGAGTGGACGCTCTATTTGCTGCTCTCGGTCCCTCTGCTTGTGTCCGTAGTGCTGCGGGTCGTGAAGCTCATTGGGCCGGAAGGCCCTATGATGCTTGCGCCTGAAGAGCCAGTTTTCAGGGCGTTTATGGATTTTCTGCCCCTTGCCTTACTCACCGGCGCGATATATGTTGCCGTGGGCGTCTTGATGAGCATGTGGGCACGCGTGCTTGCCCTGCGGGAAGTGACTATGTTTCGCGCGCTTATCGCCGGCGCATCGTTTGCCCGCGCACATTTTTTCTCCATACTACTAGTCTTCATCGGCCAATGGGTATTGGCCTCCTTGCTGCAAAGGGTGCTTGGCGAAGGGGAGCTAGCAGGGATGATTGGGCTAGCCTTAGGCTATATCCTGCGCGTCTATGCTGGCATGACGCTTATGCACTTATATGAACTTCGTACTGCCGCCACACCGCAATCCGCCGCCGACGTGCAACCAATGGAAAACGGAGGATAGAGATGCGACACTTTTTTACCTCAGAGTCAGTGACAGAAGGGCACCCCGATAAAATCTGCGATCAAATTGCCGACGCCGTACTAGACGCCATTCTCACGCAAGACAGCACCGCCCGCGTAGCGTGCGAAACGGCGGTCACTACCGGACTTGTCCTGGTCATGGGCGAGATATCCACTACCTGCTATGTGGACATCCCGCGTATAGTGCGTGACACCGTGCGCGAAATCGGCTACACGCGGGCTAAGTATGGCTTTGACGCCGAGACGTGTGCAGTAATTACGTCCATCGACGAGCAGTCGCCCGATATCGCCCAAGGCGTCAACCAGGCACTAGAGCAAAGGGAGGGTGGCGAGGCGCCCGACCAAGCCTCGAGCACCGGTGCCGGCGACCAAGGCATGATGTTTGGCTATGCCTGTGCAGAGACGCCGGAATACATGCCTTTGCCCATTAGTCTGGCCCATAGCCTCGCACGCCGCCTGAGCGCCGTGCGCAAACAGCGCATTATCCCTTATCTCCGGCCCGATGGCAAAACTCAAGTCACCGTGGAATACGAGGGACATCGCCCCGTGCGGGTTGACACGGTTGTAGTCTCGGCGCAACACAAACCGGAGGTCACACTCCCGACCATTCGCGAGGACATCATTGCGCAGGTCGTGCGCCACTGCATCCCCGCGCACTTGCTCGACCACAAGACAAAGTTCCTTATAAATCCAACGGGCCGATTTGTGGTGGGCGGGCCGCAGGGCGACAGCGGCCTCACCGGGCGCAAAATCATGGTCGACACTTACGGTGGTGCAGCACGCCACGGCGGCGGAGCGTTTTCCGGCAAAGACCCAACCAAAGTTGATCGCTCGGCGGCGTATGCGGCGCGCTATGTGACGAAAAACATCGTAGCCGCAGGGTTAGCGGAGCGCTGTGAGTTGCAGGTCGCCTACGCCATTGGGGTGGCGAAGCCCGTCTCGATTATGGTCGATACCTTTGGCACGGGTGCAGTAAGCTCAGACAAGCTAGCCCAGATTGTAGGCCGCCATTTTGACTTACGTCCGGCAGCGATTATCGCGCACCTAGGCCTGAGGGCGCCAATCTATCGCCAAGTAGCGGCTTATGGCCACATGGGGCGCCCTGACCTTGACCTCCCCTGGGAGCGACTTGATAAGGTGGCGGAGTTAAGGCAGTATGTGGGTGCCCAGTGCCCAGTGCCCAGTGCTCAGTAGAACGGGGGACTCTTGGCTCCTGGCTCCTGGTAGAGGGAGTGCTTAGCGGTTAAAGCGTACGGCTTACAGCGTACAGCTTACAGCCATCAGCGGACAGCCACTCCGCAGTGGCAGTTCATGATTCACGATTCCTGATTCATGATTGCTCAATGCTCACCGCTCACCGCTCAAAGCTAAAAAGGTGGAGAGGCCAAAGCCTTTCCACCTTTTCATTTAACCAGATTCCAAACTATTCGTCCTTGAGCTTAGCCATGGAGAACCCGGTGTAGCCGTAGATGACATTAATTACTGGCACAAGCAGGTTGAAGAAGGCAAAGGGGAGGTACGCCGCAGGAGCAACGCCTAGTGTCGCCGCCATAAACGCGCCGCACGTGTTCCATGGAATCAGGGCCGAAGTCACGGTGCCGGCTCCCTCAAGGGCACGCGACAAGTTCTTTGGCGCTAGGTCGCGCTTTGCATATTCTTCCTTAAACAGGCGACCGGGCAGTACGATGGCGAGGTACTGGTCGGCAGCGAGAATGTTGGTGCCGATGCAAGCCAGCACGGTGCTCAGCACGAGCGAGCCGGTGCTCTTAGCTGCGGCAAAGACCTTCTTGCCGACAGCCTCTAACATGCCCGTCTTCTCTAGCACGCCGCCGAAAACTAAGGCGCAGACGATCAGTGATACCGTAAACATCATGCCGTCGAGTCCGCCACGGTTAAGCAGCCGGTCTACCGCGGCAACGCCTGATTCAATCTCAAAGCCGAAGTGGGCCGATCCGATGATGTCGCCAATGGAAGCGCCCTGGAACAAGGCCGCGAAGATGGCACCGACTACCGAGCCGGCGATTAACCCCGGCAGAGCGGGAATCTTCATCGCGATTAGGCCAATAACCACCAGTGGCGGTATCAACAGCCAAGGTGAAATAGCGAAGTTGTCGCGGAGGGCGTTAAGAATAACGTTGATGCGCTCGGCGTCTAGTGTGCGCCCAGCGAACTTCATACCCAGTACGCCGTAAAGTATCGCAGAAATAGCAAAAGCTGGGAGGGTGGTGTAGAGCATATGCTTGACATGAGCGAACAGAGAGCTGCCGGAAACAGCGGGAGAAAGGTTCGTCGTATCAGACAGAGGGGAAAGCTTGTCGCCAAAGTATGCGCCCGACACAACGGCGCCTGCCACCATACCGGCGGGGACATCAAGGCCGATGCCGATACCGGTAAGCGCAATACCTACCGTGCCGGCTGTACCCCAAGAGGTACCTGTCGCTAACGAGACGACGCAGCAAATGAAGAACGTAGCAACTAGGAATATACTAGGAGACAGAATCTGCAGGCCGTAGTAAATCATCGCGGGAATCGTTCCGCTTAGAATCCATAGGCCGATTAGCGTACCGACTACCATCAGGATAAGGATAGCCTGTAACGTGGCGGTGAGCGTAGCGCGCATGCCGTCCTCTAGTTCTCCCCAAGGTATGCCGAGCATTGTTATAGCGACAATGGAGGCTACGATAGTTCCGAAAATAAGCGGGATGTGTGGGTAGGCTTCGTGCACGAGCACAGCATAGGATAGAGCGGCAACCGTCACAACAATAGGAATAAGAGCATGGAGAATCGTTGCTTCTTTACGTTGCTTCGCGATCACTGATTTCCCTCCTTATAATTTTTCACTGAGCGCCTCAATCTCTTTCTATATTGCGGCCTCCCTCACCTTCTCAAAAAAAATGAATTGTACAATAAAATTTTAACTTGGCGGCCTCAATTAAGCAAGAGACAGATTTAGGATGAGCACTGAGCACTACTCCACTGCATACCATAGTGCAAGGGGGTGGGGCGCGTGCTCTGGATACTCGTCTTCGTGTTGGCGACAATCCTCTGCGCGCTTTGCGCGGCGAGACAGACCCGCATAGATGAGCCGCATGCATTAGGTCTAGACTTCGGGGATTCGCCTGAGCTGGTGGAGTATACGCTGCGGGCTATCGCCAAGCGAGCGGAACGTGAGGGCATCTGCAATCTAAACATCTATCTCGAGGCCCGCGACGAGGAGTGTAAGCGCATTGCCGCGCGCTTGTGTGAGTATATTCCGCTATACTTACACCTTGGAGCGCATACTGCTGTTCCGGCGGTGCAAGTCGCAGCCTTTGCAGGTGTTAACATGGTGCAGAAAATGAGTTTTAAGTCATTGGTCTAGTGAAAGCCGCTCGGTGCAGGAGATGCGCCTGACTTGTCAAATATAGCGGGTGAGATAAGGTGAGGTGAGCGCGTGCTGCAGCTAAAAGGAACTATTGAGCGTGTGGTCTTCTATAATCCAGCCAATCACTACAGTGTACTGCGCTTTAAGCTGCGCGATAACCAGATTGTTACGGTCGTAGGGCTTATCCCGGGCGCAGCTGTGGGCAAGGAGCTGGAGCTAACAGGGGAGTACACCTCGCACCCGCAGTACGGCAAGCAGTTTTCGGCCACCGCGTACGTCGAGCGTGCGCCGCTAGAGGCAGTAGGCATAGAGAAGTATCTGGGCTCGGGGCTTGTCCCCGGCATCGGCCCGGGCACGGCCAAGCGGCTTGTCGCCCATTTTGGGGCCGATACTCTGCGCGTCCTTGAGCACTCGCCGGAGCGCTTACAAGAAGTGCCCGGACTAGGCGCCTCCAAACGCGCCAAGCTGCTTAACGGTTTGGCAGGGCAGCGGGAAGTGCAAAAGGTAATGGTCTTTCTGCAGGGGCACGGCATTACCCCGGCCTACGCCAGCCGTATCTACCGCGAGTACGGTGCCGAAACCGAAGCCGCCATCCGCAAAAATCCTTATCGCTTGGCGGACGACGTGTTTGGCATCGGCTTTCGCACGGCGGACAAGCTAGCGCGCGAATTAGGTTTCCTACCGGAGGAGCCGCGGCGCTTAGCGGCCGGCATCCGCTTTGTCTTGCGCGAGGCGGAAAACAGCGGCCACTGCTACCTACCCCTCGGCGTGCTAGAAAAAGACGCCGCAGCGGCGCTCGAGGTGCCGCCGGAGCTAATCGCCCCCATAGTAGAGAACCTTGTGCAGGGCAAACACCTCGTGCGCGCCGTTCAGGGAGAGGAAACCCGCATCTACCGTGTTCCCGTCTACGCCGCCGAAGTCGCAGTCGCCGGTAAACTGCGCGATTTAAGCCGCCTGCCGGTGCCTTTTCTAAGCGAAAGCCTCGCGGCAGAGCTGCAGGCCTTTACCGCGCGCTACGGCATTGCCTTAGTCGAAGCGCAGCGCCAAGCTATAGCCACCGCGCTTAGTCACGGCGTCACGGTCATTACGGGCGGCCCGGGTACGGGAAAGACGACGCTTGTTAAGGCTCTCGTGCACATTTGCGAGGCGCGGCAGTGGTCGGTATACTTAGCTGCGCCTACCGGCAGGGCCGCCAAACGCCTGCAGGAGGCCACCGGGCAGGAAGCTAAGACGGTGCATCGCCTGTTGGAATACACGCCGCAACAGCAACACTTTCACTTTGCCCGTAACGAGGAGAATCCCCTCCGCTGCGACATGTTAGTGCTCGACGAATCGTCCATGATGGACCTGTCGCTGATGTACCACCTGTTGCGGGCCGTCCCCCTAGGTTGCCGCCTCGTCCTCGTAGGCGACGTCGATCAACTCCCCCCCGTAGGCGCAGGTAACGTCCTGCGCGATATTATCAGCTCGGGCCTCTTGCCGCTCGTACGCCTCGAAGTCATTTTTCGCCAAGCCAAAGAGAGTCTAATTATTTCTAACGCACACCGCATCAATCGCGGCGAGTTTCCTTATCTGGCCACCAACAGGCGCGACTTTTTGTTCCTGGCGGAGGATGACCCCGAGCGAGTCGTAGCTTGTGTCTTAGAGGTAGTGCAGCAGCGCCTCCCCAAGCTATACCGCTATCACCCCATCCAAGACATACAGGTGTTAACGCCGATGCGCCGCACCGCTACCGGCGTGGACAACCTAAATCTCCTATTGCAGCGGGCACTTAACCCGCCCTCTCCCAGTAAGGCTGAAGTACAGACGCCCGGCACCGTGCTTCGCTTAGGCGATAAAGTTATGCAAATTCGCAACAACTACACGCGTTTCGTTTATAATGGAGATGTAGGAACTATTGTCGCTATCGACGGCGAAGATGGCGAGCTGACCGTAGCCTACCCTGAGCGCAACGTCGTCTATGAGCTGACCGAGCTGTCGGAGCTGACGCTAGCCTATGCCTCGACAGTGCACAAGAGCCAAGGCAGCGAGTACCGAGCCGTAGTACTGCCCTTTACCACCCAGCACTATGTGATGCTACAGCGTAACCTCCTCTACACCGCCATTACACGCGCACGCGAAATGGTAGTTATAGTGGGCAGCAAAAGAGCAGTAGCGATTGCTGTTAAGAACAACAAGCTAGAACAGCGGTACACCGGCCTGGCTACGCTCCTCACACAGGGATGGCTGCTCTAATGCAGTGGCTACTTGAGCTCGTGTTCCCCCCGCGCGCGCGGTGTGCTATCTGTAGCGAGCCGAGTGAAGAAGAAATCTGCGCCTTCTGTACGGCCGATATCGCAGCATTTAGGCGCCTCTGTAGCACAGGTCGCATCGCCTTTCCAGGCAATGTCAAAATCGCCGCACTCTTGCCGTATGAGGGGCGCGTGCGAAAAACAATCCATCGGCTTAAGTTCGCCAACAAACCGGCCATAGCGCGCTCTTTGGCACGAGCTTTTGCGGCAGCCGCGGTATTACCTAGCACAGGCATCGACCTGGTCACGGCCGTGCCTATGCATAGAGCGAGATACCTAGAGAGAGGCTACAACCAGGCAGAGCTGTTAGCCAAAGAACTAGCCGCACTGCAGAACTTGCCGTTTAAGCAGGTGCTCGCGCGCACGCGCGCCACGCCGCCGCAGAACACATTAGGACGCAAAGCGCGCGCCACGAACGTAGCGGGAGCCTTTGCGGCAAAGGAAGACTTGACCGATCGCGGCATTCTGTTAGTTGACGATGTGTGTACTACCGGAAATACGGTACTAGCCTGCAGAGAAGCCCTTTATAAGGCAAACGCACGGGACGTAGTTATCGCAGCTGTAGCAATATCCCTAGCTCCGGGCCAAGGGTAAGCAACGCTGCTAACGATTCAAAGCATATTGGGAGGTTACAGTCATGAAGCAGCAGGGGAAAGTTAAGTGGTTTAATCAGCAGAAGGGGTTTGGGTTCATTACTACTAACGCGGGGCAGGACGTGTTCGTCCACTTCTCGGCAATCGTGGGCGAGGGCTTTAAGTCACTCGAAGACGGCCAAGATGTGGAGTTCGAGGTCGTAGACGGACCGCGCGGTCCTCAGGCAACTAACGTCGCCAAGAAATAAACTAGGGGCCGAATGCGGCCTCTCTTCTCTTTTTTGCAGGAGTCTTTATCCAAGGTAGCGAATACACCTAAACAAAGCTAGGGAGTGTGAACGAGTTCCACGCGAATCGCGCACTTCGTAAGCTGAGAAGGAGGAGTACAGCGTATGCAAGTTAGCGTCAGAGGTAAGAACGTCGAGGTCACTGATGCACTACGCGACTACGTCTTCAAGAAGGTAAAAAAACTGGACAGGTATTTTGAGGGGGCGGGTGAAACCTACGCTACACTAAGCCTAGAAAAAGACCAACACCGGGTAGAAGTCACGATTGGGTTTAACGGGCTGCTACTGCGCGGCGAAGAACAAAGCGCGGACATGTACGCCTCAATCGACCTCGTGGTCGAAAAGCTTGAGAAACAGGTCGACAAGTACCGCACAAAAATTGCCCGCCGTCTGCGCACAGGGGGCAGTCCGCTCCCGGTGACCGAAGAGACGCAAGATGCGCCGAAGGTCGTGCGCAACAAGCGGTTCCCCATGAAACCTATGCATGTCGACGAGGCCATTCTGCAGATGAACCTGCTCGGGCACGATTTCTATGTCTTCACTAACGCCGAAAGTGAGCTGGTAAACGTAGTCTACCGGCGCCGCGACGGCAACTTTGGGCTAATCGAACCACAGGTATAGAGCGGATGCTCGACGTTCTGCTGGTTAAACTTAACTACGAGGCTGTGCTCTCGGTGGACCGCGAGTTTGACCTTGGCACGGCCTACCTTGCCGCCGCATTGCGGCGGCAAGGCTATGCAGTAGAGATAATTGACGCCTCGCTCGAAGAGCTGTCCTTTGACGAAACCGTGTCCCGCATCCTCGGCAAACCGGCGGCTATCATCGGCCTCAGCGTCTGGCTGCATCGCCTAGTAGCCGCGAGCGAGCGCCTTATTGCGGAGCTTAGGCAGCGCGGCGTAAGCAGCCACATCACCGTCGGGAGTCACTCCCCGACGTTTCTCTATGCCGAACTACTGGAGCACAATCCTGGGCTCGACTCTGTAGTGTGTGGCGAGGGCGAGTGGACGTTGCAGGAGCTAACCGAGCGCGTCTGCCACAATAAACCCTGGCACGACATTCCCGGTTTAGCCGTGCGCACTGACGGCAGAGTAGTTCTTAAAGTGCGGCCGGCTGTATGCGAGCTTGACGAGTTAGCGCCGCCTGCGCTCGACTATCTTCCCCACATTAAGCAGCGCGGGCAGTTTATGTCTATACTTACGAGTCGCGGCTGCTACGGCAAGTGCACGTTCTGTAGCACCAGTCCCTTTTACCGTGCCGGGGGAGGGAAGCCTTGGCGTGCCCATAGCCCCGAGCGTGTCCTAAGCGAAATTGCGGCCCTGTACAGAGAAGGCATAAGGCACTTCGGCTGGCGCGACGACAACTTTATCGGGCCGGGGCGGGTAGGGCGGGAACGCGCGCGAAGGATTGCCGAGCTCATCATAGAACACAAGCTTCGGCTCTCATTCTACATGGCTTGTCGCGTAGACGACGTGGAGCGCGAGCTTTTTGCCCTGCTTAAACAAGCCGGACTAAAGCGCGTGTTTCTCGGTGTAGAGTCGCTCTCCCCGCGACGCCTAGCCGCCTTTAATAAGCTGGCGACGGTAGAAGACAACGAAAAAGCCATGCGCATCCTCGGGGAACTGCAGATACCTTATACCTTGGGTTACATAATGCTGTCGCCGGACACCACTTGGGCAGAATACCGCGAAAGCAGCACGCGCTTAGCAGAGGTGCAGCGCAGCATACCCGGCGCGGCCGACGCTCTGCAGGACGCCTACAGCGCGGTGGAAATATTGCCGGGGACGGCTATTGCCAGAGAACTGCGCGAGAATAAGCGCCTGTCTGGAGACCACCGGGCGTACCGCTATCGGTTCGAGGACCCGCGCGTAGCGTTGTTGCACGGCGCGGTCACGACTTTGCGCGCTCTGACGCGGCCGTTAGCGCGAAAAATCGCGGCAGCGGTACGCGAGGACCGCCGCCGGGAGTTAAGGAGTGAGGATTAACTTGCGCATTGCGGCGGTAATCTTTGAGGGCGGTGCGCCGCGCCACGCCGTCGTGCGGGAGCTCACGCGCGTGCGCCACGGCGTGGTGCTAGATACCATCGCCAAGCTCTCGGCGGCGCCCCGCGTGGACGAGATAATTCTCTGCACTAACTACCCGCAGCTTGCCGAGGAAGCGGCCGCGCTTGGGGCTAGAGTGGTTGCAGATTCATCTCCGTTTCACTTTGGCCGAGCCTTGCAGAAAATAGTGCGCGAAGCGCAGTGTGACGGCATAATTTACCTTGGCGGCGCGGCGGCTCCGCTCCTTTCCGTGGCCGAGTTTGACCAACTAGCCGAGGGCTTGCGCGCCCGTGCACCTGTGGTTATTACGAACAACCCGCAATCTGCCGACATTGTGGCTTTTGCCCCGGCGGATGCGCTTTTGGCACTCTCTCCGCCGGAAAACGACAATGCCCTGGCCACATTGCTTAAAACGGGTGGCCTGACGCGCGAGTTTATGCCGCACTCCGTCGGCGTGCACTTTGACTTAGACACGCCAAACGACGCTTTGGTGCTGTCCCTTTCGCCACACACAGGCGAACGCACCCAGGCGGCACTGCAGGAACTAACCTGGGACAGCGCGCGCCTCACGCAGGCTATAACCCGCATGCGCGCTACACACTGCGAGTGCGCGCTTATCGGCCGCGTCAGCCCAGCGGTAATGGCCCACCTTAACCGGCATACGTTTTTGCGCCTGCGGGTTTTCTCGGAGGAGCGCGGCATGAAAGCGCTCGACCGCGAAGCGCAAGGCCTGGTCGTGAGTCTGCTTGGGCACTACCTCGCAGCGGTTGGGCCGCGCCGCTTCTTTGCCGACCTAAGCCAGACCGCAGATGTCGCCTTTATCGACACGCGCGTGCTCTTTGCGCACTTTAAGCTAAAGTTAAGCGAGGACGTGCGCTTTCTTTCTGACCTTGGCAGATACGAAGAAATATCTCACCCTTGGCTGCGGGAGTTTACCCAAGCGGCGGCAGAGGCCGGCATCCCGGTCGTCTTAGGCGGCCATTCCCTGGTCTCCGGGTGCATGTGGGTTGTGGCCGAGCATTTAGCCTGCCGTAATGAAAATTCTTAAGTCCACAAGGAGTCCTGCGTGCAAAGGCGAATACAATTAGAAGTCTGTCTTGAAAGAGGTGTGCGATGAGTAAAGAGCGGAGTTTAGCAATTGAGGAACTGGTGTGTTCCCTGCAGGGGGTAGACTCAGCGCGGGCTGTGCTAGACCCAAACGGTGAGATTACCGAACTGCATATTCTCAGCGACCAGAGCCGTAATCCGCGCCTCATCGTGCGTGACACCGAGACTTTACTGCTTGTGCGCATGGGTATTAACGTGGATCACAAGCGCATTAGCGTCGTGCAATTTGCCGAGCGCCCCGAGGCCGAGGTCAAGCGCATTAGCCTGCGCGGCATAAGCTACAAGCTTAACCGCGGCGCGGCCGAAGTAGGGGTCACCCTGACACTCGGGGACAAACAAGCTGAGCATACGGCCTCCGGGCCCAATTCGCTGCAAAACCAGCTGCGCCTTGTCGCAAACGCCACCGTAGGCGCGCTGCGCGAGCTTTTGGGCAACATGGTAGGCTTTGTGGTCGAGGACGTCACGCAGTTTCCCTTTGCGCGTGGCGAGGTTGTGGTAGTAGGTGTTTCCGTGGTAAGCGGCACCGGCGAGGAGACGCTAGTCGGCTCCGCCTTTGTGCGGAGCGACGCCAAAGAGGCAGTCGTCAAAGCGACGCTCGACGGCGTCAACCGCCGCTGCCAGCGCTACTTCGGTACATAAGTTTTTCACAGGTTTTCGTTTTGGGGGGGCGAAACACAATCAATCTACAAGCGGAGCGGTGGCCTGTCCGGATTTTAGCGGAGTGGGACAGAGTCAGCACGCAAGGAGGTCTTGGTTGTGAAAAAGGTTATGCGCATTGTCGCTCGTTTACTTAGCGGTGGTTCTAATTTCATGTGGTAGGCTTCTGCCCCCCTGTTTTTGAAAGGCGGTACAGCACGTATGTCGCTTAAGTTGCGCCTATATGTCTATGCGGTAATTGCGCTCGCTCTCGTTGCCTTGGTATCCCTAGGCCTGCCCACAGATCTCTCCAGCGTTCGGGCCATTGCTGTCTATGCTGCCATGGCTATTCTCTTTGAGGCCTTAGCGATCAAGGCACCCTTTGCTAGCGTGACGGTGTCAGTTGGGTTTGTACCAACCTTGGCCGCCGCCTTGGCCTATGGTCCATTGGTTGGCCTTTGGGTAGGAGTTCTGGGAAGCCTCAACTGGCATAGCCTCAGAGGCGGCAAGCCTCTCTATCGTAATGCCTTTAATGCGGCACAGGCGGGGTTAGCAGGGGCTGCAGCGGGTTGGGTATGGCAGAGGAGTTGGGCTGGGGGAGCAGTACTCCTAACGGCCGAGAGCATTGCTAGCATGGTGTTAGCATTCCTTGTCTATTTCGTAGTTAATGCTGTGCTCCCGCTTACCGCAGTGGCCATTCAGAGAGGTCGCAGTCTCTTAGAAATTTATCGCCCGTTAATTGGCTGGGCATTGCCAACGTATTTTGCCACAGCACCGTTAGCTGCACTAATTGCGTTGCTCTACACTAGCGCTGGCTATATCGCGGTAGTGCTCTTTCTCTTGCCCCTGCTACTAGCCCGCATGTCTCTGCAGCTTTACCGCGATACGCGCCGCGGCTATATCGAGACGGTGCAAGCGCTAGCCGACGCTATTGATGCAAAGGACACCTACACCGGCGGCCACTCCGCGCGCGTTTCCTTTTACGCGCGCGAACTAGGCAGGAAGCTAGGGTGGCAGCAAGAGCGCCTCGAGCAACTCACTTTTATGGCCTTGTTGCACGACATTGGCAAGATAGGTATTAAAGACCAACTCCTAAATAAGCCTGGCCGTTACAACGATGACGAGAAGCTAACCGTTAACAACCACGCCAGTTTGGGCGCGGATATTATCGGCAGAAGCACCCCTTTGCGCGTCATCGCCAACTACGTGCGCCATCACCACGAGCACTATAACGGTAAGGGTTACCCAAACGGCCTGCAGGGCGAGGATATTCCGGAGGGCGCGCGCATTATTGCCGTAGCCGACTGCTTTGACGCCATTACCTCCGTGCGCACCTACACTACCGCGCGGCCGGTGCATGCGGCGCTAGAGGAACTAAGGCGCTGTAGCGGCACCCAGTTTGACCCACAGGTAGTGCGGGCCATGGAGGAACTGATGCGCGAGCGGGGCGAAGTGGCAGCCGCAGTGCAGGAGGTAGCGGCCGCTAAAGCCAGCGTACTTGCGAGCCTGCAGAACGAGTGATAGAATAATACCTGTCAGCCGAGCTTTCCTAGTGAAAGCTTCTTTTGTTAAAGGGGGGCCTTTAGTGCTCAAGCTTATTAAGGACCTATTTGATTCGAACGCGCGCGAGATTAAGCGCCTGCAACAGATAGTAGACAGCATTAACATTCTCGAACCCGAGTATGTCAAACTAAGCGACGAAGCCTTGCGCGGCACGACGGCGCGCCTGCGCGAGCGCTTAGCTAACGGCAGCACACTCAACGACTTGCTCCCGGATGCGTTCGCTGCCGTGCGTGAAGCCAGCAAGCGCACTATCGGGCAGCGCCATTTTGACGTGCAACTCCTTGGCGGCATGGTGCTCCACAGCGGGCGCATCGCCGAAATGAAGACAGGCGAAGGCAAAACCCTCGTGGCTACGCTCGCCGCTTACCTCAACGCCCTCCCCGGGCACGGCGTACACGTTGTAACGGTAAACGACTACCTCGCCCGCTTTCACAGCGAGTGGATGGGCCAAATCTACCGCTTTTTAGGCTTGGAAGTAGGTCTGATTGTCCACGGTCTTTCCTTTGCCGAGCGGCGCTCCGCCTATGCGGCCGATATTACCTATGGCACCAACAACGAGTTTGGCTTCGACTACCTGCGCGACAACATGGTCGCCGAGCCAAGCCAAATGGTGCAGCGCAAGCTCTTCTACGCCATCGTGGACGAAGTAGACAGCATTCTCATTGACGAGGCGCGCACGCCCCTTATTATCTCCGGTCAATCCGAGGACTCTACCGACCTTTACTACCGCTTTGCCAAACTCGTGGCCTCCTTTCGCCCGGACGTAGACTACACCGTCGACGAAAAGCTAAAGACCGTCGCCGCCACCGAAGTCGGCGTGCACAAGGCCGAGCGAGCCCTAGGGGTAGAGAACCTCTACGACAACACCAATCTTACGTTGCAACACCACTTAAACCAGGCTATCCGCGCGAAGGCCTTAATGAAGCTAGACCGCGACTACGTCAACCAAAACGGCGAGATTATTATCGTCGACGAGTTTACGGGCCGCCTGATGCACGGGCGACGTTACAGTGCGGGACTACACCAGGCCATTGAGGCCAAGGAAGGCGTCAAAATCGAAAAAGAGAGCCAGACGCTCGCGAGTATCACCTTCCAGAACTACTTTCGCATGTACGAAAAGCTAGCCGGCATGACCGGTACCGCCGTAACCGAGGAAGAAGAGTTTCGCCATATCTACAAAATGGACGTCGTGGTGCTACCGACTCACCGGCCCATGGTTCGCCAAGACCTGGCCGACGTCATCTTTAAGACGGAGCGAGCCAAATACGCTGCCGTCGTCGAAGATATCGCCAAGCGCCACGCCACCGGTCAGCCGATGCTCGTCGGCACCGTGTCCATCGAAAAGTCCGAGCACTTAAGCGGCCTCCTCAAGAAGCGGGGCATACCGCACCAGGTACTTAACGCCAAGCACCACGCGCGCGAGGCCGAAATAGTAGCCCAGGCTGGGCGCTACCGCGCCGTCACCATTGCCACGAACATGGCCGGACGCGGTACCGACATTCTGCTGGGCGGCAACGCCGAGTTTTTGGCCCGCCACGCTTTAGTGACCGAGGGAGTACAGCCTGAGGAGCTGTTTGCGCTCAGCTTGCGCCACGACGACGAAGCTTTAGCTCTTAAAGAGCGCTACCGGGCGGAGCTCGCGAAGTGGCGCCAAATAACCGAGGCGGAAAACGCCAAAGTACTGGCCGCAGGTGGCTTGCACGTCATCGGCACGGAGCGCCATGAGTCGCGTCGCATAGACAACCAGCTGCGCGGCCGCTCCGGCCGCCAAGGCGACATCGGCAGCTCGCAGTTCTACCTCTCGCTAGGAGACGACCTCATGCGCCTCTTTGGCGGCGAAATGATATCCACACTTATGGATAAGCTGCGCGTCGAAGAAGACATGCCGCTTGAGCACGGCATGCTTAGCGGGGCTATCGAACGGGCGCAAAAGCGCGTCGAGGGGCGCAACTTCGATTTGCGCAAGCACGTGCTCGAATACGACGACGTCTTAAACAAGCAGCGCGAAGTAATCTACCGCCAGCGCCGCGAAGCACTCACCGGTGAGTTGACGGGCGTAGCGGAGGGTATGCTGGATGAAATCGTGGAGCGCACCGTAGACGGCTATATCCCGGATAAGACGTATCCCGAAGAGTGGGACGTAGCTGGGCTTAAGGCCGCTCTCCTGGAGATAGTGCCCTTGCCGAACGTCGACGCAGAGACGTGGCGACAGTTTACCAAGCAGGGCTTAGCCGAAGAGCTTAAGGAACTTGCGCGCGGCGCGCTCGCGGCGCGAGCAGAGCATGTGGGGCTCGACATTTGGCATGACTTAAAGCGCGTGATCATCCTGCGCATGGTCGACACTAAATGGATGTCCCACCTCGATAACATGGACGAGTTGCGGCAGGGGATTGGCCTGCGGGCCTACGGGCAAAAAGACCCCTTGGTCGAATACAAGCTAGAAGCTTTCGACATGTTTACGCAAATGATTGAAGAGATAAAAGCGGACGTAGTGCGTTACCTTTTCCGTGTGCAGGTAGTGTCCGAACCGCGTCCGGCACCCGCCGTAAGGGTTCAGCCTGCGCAGCGGCCTAGCGGTAAAGCGGCCGAGTCGGGGGCTATCGGCCGCAACGACCCTTGTCCCTGCGGGAGCGGAAAGAAATACAAGAAGTGCTGCGGCCGCGACGCCTAGCCACAAGGAGGAGCACGCGTGTTAAATACTGTGGAACTGCGGCAACTAGCGGAACGACTCCAAGTTAAATGCCAAGAACTCCGGGGGTCTCTTTGACCTCGAAGTAAAGCAGGAGCGCATAGCAGCACTAGAAGCACAAATGCTCGCGCCGGATTTTTGGCAGTCGCAGAGCGCAGCGCAAGCCGTACTCTCGCGCCTGTCGTCCTTGCGCGGCGAGGTCGATAACTACGCGGCACTCGCGCGCGAAGCGGATGATTTAACCGAGCTCATTGCTTTGGCCGAGGAGTTAAGTGACGAGGAGGCACTAAACGAGGCAGCGCGGCGCCTGCCGCAAGCTTTAGAGCGTGCCTCGCAGCTTGAACTCAGCCTTCTCCTCGCGGGCCCCTACGACAGCCATAACGCCATCCTAGAGCTTCACCCCGGCGCAGGCGGTGTCGACTCGCAGGATTGGGCGGCTATGCTCATGCGCATGTATATACGCTACTGCGAGCGCGCCGGGTTCAACGTGGAAGTGCTCGACTATCTTGCGGGGGAAGAAGCGGGCTTAAAGAGCGTGTCCCTCTTGGTAAAGGGCGACATGGCGTATGGATACCTGCAGGCCGAACGCGGCGTACACCGCTTAGTGCGGCTATCTCCTTTTGATGCCGCCAACCGCCGCCACACTTCTTTTGCCTCGGTCTCGGTCTTGCCGGAGATACCGGAGGACACCGAGGTGGAAATCGACTTAGAAGACCTGCGCGTCGACACTTACCGCGCCAGCGGCGCCGGCGGGCAAAACGTCAACAAGACCGATTCGGCCGTGCGCATTACCCACGTGCCGACCGGGATTGTGGTGCAGTGCCAGAACGAGCGCTCGCAGCTTAACAATAAGTCTACGGCCATGAGGATGCTAAGAAGCAAGCTTGTGGAGCTGAAGTTGCGTGCCCAGCAGCAAGAAATCGACCGCCTGCGCGGCGACGCCGGCGAAATTGCCTGGGGCAACCAAATCAGGAGCTACGTCTTTCACCCCTATAATATGGTGAAAGACCATCGCACTAACACCGAGACCGGTAACGTCGGCGCGGTGATGGACGGCGCGCTCGACATGTTTATTGCGAGCTTCCTGCGTTGGCAGGCCGAGCGCAACCGCAGCGTCAAGGAATAATAAAGGGATTCCCCGCTCTCTGTGGAATATTCACGCAATGAACCTAAAGTCAGGGGGGAGTCGCGTGAAAAAAGTCGCTATAGTATTGTCTGTACTGCTGATTCTGTTGGTGCTGGCGGAGGTGTCGGCACCGCGCCTGATTGCGCGCGGGTTGGAGCTAGGGTTGCGGCGCACTTTAGGCACCGATGTAGAGATTAAGTTAGACGCATATCCTTCGCTGCGGCTATTGCTTGGCCATTTCGAAGAGCTTAGCGTAGTAGCCCGCGGCGTCAACCTTGGCGGCTTAACCGTCGAGGAGTACACCTTAGCGGCAGAGCAGGTCACGGTAAACCTGCGCGAGCTCTTGGCGCGGCGTGAGCTCAGGTTTGTCAATCAAGGGCGCCTTACCGTGCAGGTAACCGTGGCAGAAGGCGAATTAAGCAGCTTCCTGCGGGAGAAAATGCCCGCACTCAAGGACTGGCGCGTGCAGATTAACGCCGGCAACGCGGTAGTTATCGGCAAGATTCCCCTACAGGCATTCGACCTTGACGTGCGCGTGCACGGCAAGTTCCAGGCCCTAGGGAAAGAGAAAATCGCTTTTGTGCCGGAACGCGCAGAGGTGCAAGGCGTTGAGCTTCCCGCCGCACTTGTGCAGGCTTTGCTGCAGGACGCTCAGTTCTACATCGACCTTAAAGCCGCGCCTATGCCGCTTGAGCTCATAGATGTTAAAATGGAACCCGGCAGACTTATCGTCCGCGCCCGCGTGCTCGACTGAAGCAAAAGGCGAAGCAAAAGGGACGGAGCTTTTTGCTTCACAAACAGGTGAGTGCCGGGAGGGTTCCTAGCTCCTAGCTGCTGGCTGGTTTACAGGAAGAACCGTCAGACGGTGCGAAAAGCCTTGATTTTGTGTAGGGACGTGCCTATGGCACGTCCGCGGACGTGCGAAACGCACGTCCCTACAACACCTTTGTCGCCTGCTGGTTTCTATCAGCAAGGGTTCGCCAGGTTTTCGCACACCCTACCGTCCCTTTTGGGTCTGGTAGCTGGACAGCCCCCCAAACTAGACTAGGTGGTGTACTTTTTTGCGGAAAGTCGTGAGCCTAATCGCGCTCCTTGCCATAGTGGCCACGGGGCTAATCCTTGTGGAGCGACACCAAGTCGAAAGCGAAAATCGGCAAGTGGCGCTGTTTATGGACGGCACCGAGCTCTTGTTCCGCTCCCGTCTGACAGGCCTCGACCTGCAGGCTTACCTGCACGAGCTCAAGGCAGCTGGCCTCTACGGGGTGGCGAGCCACGTCGTGGCTCTGCGGGATATGGTGCCGCTAGGCGACATTGACATTCACGCGGCCGGGGCCGAAGCCCGCGCCGCTGCCGATGAGTTAGGGCTTAGGTGGCCTAATCCCACCCAAACTCTGCTCCACGTGAAGCGCCCCGAGCTGGTCGCCCCCCTTATCGCCTTGGTCGAGCGCTTGTCAGGCGATAGGCTGGAGACGACTGTGTTTGGCCATGTGATATACACAGAAGTCCCCTACGAGCGCCTGCGCCGCGCCTCACTTGGCTTCCCCAAAGACTTGATGGCTGCGGTCCGTGCGGCCGGTCTTACTTTCCTGCCCGTGTTCTCTCCTTTTTCGGGCAGCACCGCCGCCGAGTTCGCAGCTTTTCTTGATACCGGCGAATTTGCCGGCGTAATGTTTACCGGCAACCGCATTGCCGAAAACCTTGCGGGTAGCGACTTGCTCAGCGAAGTAATAGCACGGCGTGGGCTTACTTTCTATTGGTTGCAGCGCGCCGACACACTTAGGAGCTATGTGCCGCTTGAGGGTGTAGAAGACGTTCTCACCCCAACCACGCCCATTGTGCGTGCCTACCGCATTTCGCGCGCCGAGACTAACAACCCGGCCGTCACGCCGGAAAACATGACGGCGCGGTGGATAAACTCGATTACCGACTATAACGTCCGCGCCATCTACATGCGGCCGTTCTTCCGCGAACCGGACATCGCCTACAACACCCACTACACACGCTACTTGGTCGCGGCCGTAGAGCGCCTAGGCTTAACGCTAGGCTCGGCCACGGGGTTCCGCAGATTTTTCCCGCATCCTTTGCTGCAGGCCGGAGTAGGTCTTGGAATTGGGTTGTTGTGCTATCTGTTGGCACTAAAGGCCAAAATCCCGCGCGTCTTGGCAAATCTCGGGCTTGTTGGTGTCGCGCTTTTGCAGATTGGCCTTTTTACGCCGTGGGCGCTTTGGGTAAGGCTTGGGCTTGGGCTTATCGGTGCGGTAGCCGCAAGTTTTGCCGCACTGGCATTCTTTCGCGATTGGAAGTGCCCGTGGCAAGGCTTCTTCCTGATTAACTTAACGACCACGCTTCTAGCCTTGCTGGTGGCCAGCTACCTCAGCGACTGGGAGTTTATCAAGGAGTTCCATTATTTTCGCGGCGTGAAGGTGCAATACTCGCTGCCGATAGTGCTTTTTGCCGCTATGCTGTGGTTGCCGCGCCTCCGTCAACTGCCGCAGGAAATACTGGCCGAGATTCGCCGCTTTGGCCTGTGGAAGTCTTTAGCCGCAGTGCTCTTCCTCGGGGTGGTCTTCTACATCTACCTGCGTCGCTCCGGCCACGCGCACGCCATAGGGCAGTTTGAGCTAAACTTGCGCTTCTGGCTAGATGAAGTCTTGGTGGCACGCCCGCGCTTTAAAGAAATGCTAGTGCACCCGGTGCTGCTGGTGGTTTTGTACTATCGCCAACGCCTGCCTCGCCTGATTATGGAGGGAGGCCTAGTGGCTTCCGTAATTGCACAAGTCTCCATTGTCAATAGCTTTATGCACCTGCGCACGCCGCTGGCCATCTCTCTGTTGCGCGTTTTTCACGGGTTGTGGCTGGGCACACTACTTGGACTAATGGCCCTAGGTGGAGTAGCCCTGCTGTGGAAGGGATATGAGGCCTATGTTGCGGGTGCGTGGAGGGCGGGCAAGCGATGAAGGTGTTGCATATTAACGGCGGCGGGGATACAGGTGGGGGCAAAAGCCACCTGCTTGCTCTGTTGCCGGAGCTCTGTAAACACGGCACCGAAGCAGAGCTTGCGGTCTTCTCTGACGGTTTGTTGGCAGAGGAGGCAGCCGCGCTCCGCGTGTCGGTCCATTGCCTTGGCGTTAAGCACATGATGTCGTTGACTCTGCTTAGGCGCCTCCGCCGCCTGCTCCTCACGCTCAAACCAGATATAGTACACACGCACGGCGGCCGGGCAAACTTCTATGGGCGTTTGGCCGCGCGGCTAGCCGGTATCCCGCTCGTGGTCACCACGGTGCATAGCCACATTGATCTAGACTACGCGGCGCTCTTGCCTAACCTGTGGTTTTCCTCTGTCGACAAACTTACGCGGCCTTTAGCTGACCACTTTATTGCGGTCTCGCACGAGCTACGCACCACCCTGATTAGGCAGGGGATAGCGGGAGAGCGCATCAGCGTAGTGCACAATGGCATACCTGACGTATCGGTATTGCCGCTCAAACTACAGGATGTGTTCGGGCTTACACCCGGTCCCGTGCTTTGCGCCGTGGGGCGATTGGTGCCCGTCAAACGCTTTGATATCTTGCTCAGGTCCATGCAGAGCGTACTGGCGCGTGTGCCGGAGTGCAAGCTTGTTATAGTCGGCGATGGACCACTAGAAGCGGAACTTAAGCACATGGCGGCAGAGCTTAACATCTCCCGCGCGGTAGTCTTTGCGGGCTATCGGCGCAATGCTAGAGCAATTATGGCCGGGGCAGATGTATTCGTCCTTTCTTCCGATATGGAGGGCCTGCCGATCGTTCTCCTGGAAGCACTTGCAGCCAAGGTGCCCATCGTCGCTACGGCCGTCGGCGGCATCCCGGAGATAATCGTGCCGCAGACCACCGGTCTTCTCGTCCCACCGCGTGACCCAGACAAACTCGCTGACGCAATAGTCCTCTCCCTACTCAATAGCGAGGCCTCCGCCTTGCGCGTAGAGGCAGGACATGCCTGGTTCAGCGCCCACGCCACCGCCCACGTCATGGCCGCAAAAACTGCCGCCGTCTACGCGCAGCTGAAGCAAAAGGGACGGAGCTTTTTGCTTCACGGGCAGGATGAGGGTTGCTAGCTCCTAGCTGCTGGATGTTGGCAGAGTAGACCCCGTGCTCCGTGCTTCGTGCTTCGTGCTTAGTAGAACGGCGGAGCGCGGGGCGTCGTGTAACTACATGAAACAAAAAGAACCGTCCCTTTTGTTTTCAGCTCATAGCTCAATGCTCACAGGAGGTGCCGCCTTGCCTAAGCTGCCAGTTCGCACCATCGTGCTGTTTAGTGCCGTGCCTTGGGACGGCGTATTTGCACGCCCGCAGCAGCTTGCGCGCGGCTTTGTCGCTAATGGGGCGCGCGTCCTCTTTGTAGAGCCGAGCGCGAGTTTGCTTGCTCCGCTAAAGCGGCGGGAGTTGGCCAAGCATCCGTTTGGCAGTTCGCCGCGCTTTACCGAGGATGCCTTAGCCGTAGTTACCCCGCCGCTAGCGTTGCCGGGAGGGTACGCCGCCCGCGCCGTGAACAAGCTGAACCAAGCCTATCTCGCACGGTTCCTCCGGCGAGCGCTGCGTGAACTTGGGTGGCGTCCTACCGCAGTGTTGACACACCTGCCCGGCACGGCGGACTTCCCCGCACCGTGGCCGCTTGCCTACGACTGTGTGGATGACCACGCCGCCTTTGCCGAGCTGTCGCCCCTGTGGCGGCGTGAGACTGTGCTGGCGATGGAGCAGGACCTCTTGCGGCGCGCGCGCTGCGTATATGCTTCCGCTGACGCTTTGGTTAAGCACTGTCAGAGGGTGCGGCCTGATACGCGGTATGTCGGAAACGGAGCGGCAGTCGCGCACTTTGCCACGGCTGCGAAGGGCAAAACCGGCGCAAGCGGATTGGCAGGCCCGGTGATTGGCTTCTACGGCGGCCTCGGACCCTGGGTTGACGTCTCTTTAGTGTGCGAGGCGGCATTACTTGCGCCCGACCTAAGCTTTTTGCTGATTGGCCCCATCGAACTAGGTCTCCCGTGGCCTAAGCTTCCACCTAACGTGCACCACCGCGGCTTGACCCCTTACAGAGAATTGCCGCGCTACCTTGCCGACTTTGATGTGGCGCTGATCCCGTTCAAAGACACGCCGGTGACACAAAGTGTAAATCCTATCAAGCTGTACGAGTACTTTGCCGCCGGGAAGCCGGTGCTGGTTACTTCTTTGCCTGAGCTGACGCGTTGGGAGGGCCTAGTCTACCCATTCTCGACAGCAGAAGAGCTGATACGCAGAGCGCGTGCTGCCCTAACAGAAGAACCGACGCTCGCGGCCAAGCGCCAGGCAGTCGCAGCGCAGCATACCTGGGAAGCAAAAGTCAGGGAGATGGAAGACTTAATGCGGGTGCATGGCATGTGAGTAGAGTTTACATAATGGGTTTTGTCGGAGCGGGCAACGCCGGAGACGAAGCCATCCTCGCGGGGACGCTTTATCTACTTAGACAGCGCGGCGTTACGGATATCGGCGTGTTTTCGTGGAACCCCGGTGAAACTGAGCGCGTACACGGCGTAGCAGCCTACCCTGTACTGCCCGGACTTGCCGGGATTAAATCGTTTGCCGCAGTGCTTAGACGGGGCGACCTGCTGCTTCTCGGCGGTGGAAGCTTACTGCAAGACGGCGAGCCGCGCATAGTCCCTTTTTGGTTAGCGCGCGCTGTAGCCGCCAAAGCGAAGGGTTGCACGGTGGTGTTTCACGCCCAAGGCATCGGTCCGCTGCGTAGCCCCCTATCGCAGGCCATGGTGCGTGTGCTAGTGCCGCTCGCCGCTGACCTTGTCACTACGCGCGACGTAGACTCGCAAAGGCTTGTCCGCTACGCCCGCCCACACTTAGTAGCCGACCCAGCCCTCGCTCTGCCACCGCTGCTAGTGCCCAAACAGCCTAACCTAGCGGTCGTGGCGCTGCGCAAAAGCCGCGGGCGTGCGGCACAAGAACAAGCGCTGTCCCAAGCCTTAAATCGCGTCGCCGCGCAACATGGGCTGCGCTATGCCTTCCTCCCCATGCATCTTCCCGACGATATCCCCCTAGCCGAAGATTTCCCCCGCCGCTGCCAAGGCACGGTAATAAGCTATAACTCCCTAGAGGAGCTCCGCGCGAGCTTAGCGGCCGCGCGAATTGTAATCGCCATGCGCCTACACGGCGCGATATTGGCGGCAGGTGTCGGCACACCCGTCGTGGGGCTAGCCTACGACCCAAAGGTGCGAGCGTTCTTTCGCGGCTTAGGGCGAGAGAACGATGTCCTGCCGTGGGGGGACAGTTTCCGAGACGACATGCTGGTAACGGCAATCGATGCGCTTGCGGCTCTAGGCTGGGCGCCCACTGCCGCGACGGACGCGGCACTCAGGCAGATGAGCGCTAGGGCGGCGCTGGCGGTAGATTTGGCACTGTCGTGCTGGAGGGGTGAACGCGATGAACTCAGGCGTTGATGTGCTAGGCTTTAAGATAGCGCCACTCACACTGACAGCGGCGGTAACACAGGTAGAGAACCTGATAGCGCACCGCCGCGGCCAGATTGTGACGGCTAACGCCGAAATTCTTTATGCGGCCGCAACAGACCAAGCGCTAGGCGAGGTAGTCCACCAGGCCGAGCTGGTAATAGCCGACGGCATGGGGGTGGTGTTAGCCGCGCGCTTAACGCGGCAAGAACTGCCGGAACGAGTGAGCGGCTATGACCTTTTGCACGCCCTGTGCCAAAGCGCCGCCGCGCGTGCCCTCTCTGTCTATCTTCTGGGCGGGGAGCCTAGCGTCGCGGAGGCCGCGGCCGCACGCCTAAAAGAACTTTATCCTAGTCTGACGGTGGCCGGCACTCACCACGGCTACTTCGCCGATAACGAGAGCGAAGCCGTCATTTCTGCGCTTAAGTCCGCACGCCCAGACTTCCTGTTCGTAGCACTAGGCCTGCGGGGCGAGCACTGGATCTACAACTACAAAGCCCAGCTCCCCTGTCCGGCTATGCAGGTAGGGGGCAGTTTTGATATACTCGCAGGCAGGGCGGTGCGCGCGCCGCGCTGGATGCAGCGAAGCGGCCTGGAATGGGCCTATCGGGTCTATAAAGAGCCCAAACGACTGAGGCGCATTTTTGCCCTGCCGTTGTTCGTCCTGAAGGTTTTGTTTAGAGGAGTGATCGCGTGAACACGGTTCTTCTGCGCGAAAAAGCGCAGCTTATGCGCAGGCTAATTATGCTGAGCACCGCCAGCGCCGGCTCAGGCCACCCCGGCGGCTCGTTGTCTTTGGCCGAAATCATGAGTTACCTATACTTTTTCCAAGCCAAACTCCACCCCACCGACCCGCATTGGCCGGAGCGCGACCGCATCATCTTAAGCAAAGGCCATGCCGCGCCGGTACTTTATGCGGCCTTAGCCTGCCGCGGCTACATCAGCGAGGAAGAAACGCTAACGCTCCGGAAGCTAGGCTCACGCCTGCAGGGACACCCCGATATGCGCAAGCTCCCCGGTGTAGAAATGTCCACCGGCTCGCTCGGCCAGGGCCTATCGATAGCGAACGGCTTAGCCTTAGGGCTACGGCTGCAGGGACTGACAAACAAGGTGTATGTTGTACTAGGCGACGGAGAGCTACAGGAAGGCCAAGTGTGGGAGGCCGCCATGACTGCCGCGCACTATCGACTCAGCAATCTAACGGCCATCGTCGATTACAACGGGCTGCAAATCGACGGCCATACCTCAGCCGTAAAGCGAGTAGAGCCGCTTGCGGATAAGTGGCAAAGCTTCGGCTGGCAGACAGTTACCGTCGACGGCCATTCGTTTACCGACCTTTACCGCGGCTTCCATGCCGAGCGCGACAACTGCCCGCTCGTCGTCATTGCCCGCACAATCAAGGGCAAAGGCGTAGACTACATGGAAGGCGTAGCCGACTGGCACGGTAAAGCGCCGACGATGGAGCAGGCAGAGCAGTATATACGTACAAGCGGAGGTGCCACAGATGTCGGCTAAACCGGAAGCGACGCGGGATGCGTACGGACGCGCCCTCATAACCCTTGGAGAAACCCGCCCCGATGTAGTGGTGCTTGATGCCGACCTCTCCAAGTCTACCAAGACGGCTAGTTTCGCGGCGAAGTACCCAGACCGCTTTTTTAACGTAGGCATCGCCGAGGCCGACCTCATGGGCACGGCCTGCGGTTTGGCTTTGGCTGGGCTTAAGCCCTTTGCCAGCACCTTCGCTATATTTGCCACCGGTCGCGCCTACGACCAAGTACGCAACAGCGTCACTTACGCGAGCCTCCCGGTAGTCATTGCTGCCACTCACGCCGGACTCACCGTAGGGCCCGACGGCGGTTCACACCAGTCAATAGAAGACATTGCGCTGATGCGCGTCCTGCCGGGAATGCAGGTATGGGTGCCGGCGGATGGCGAAGAAGCCTACCAGATGATTTTAGCAGCTGCCGAAGTTACCGCCGGGCCGGTGTATGTGCGCTTAGGACGCCAACCCGTGCCGCGCGTTGTGCCCGCAGGCTATGTCTTTACACCGGGGAAGGCCTGCGTTCTAGGTGACGCTGCCCCGGTAGCCATTATTGCCTGCGGGGTAATGGTGGAGGCGTCGCTGCAAGCGGCTCTGCTCCTTAAGCAGCGCGGCATAAATTGCCAAGTCGTCAATATGAGCAGCATAAAGCCACTAGACACAGCTACGCTCGCGTCAGTGGCCCAAAATAGTGAACTTATCGTTACGGTAGAAGAACACCTGGTAGCCGGGGGACTAGGGAGCGCCTGCGCAGAGTCGCTAGCCGCCGCCAAGTCCCGCCCGCCGCTAGTCATGGTAGGTGTGAAAGACCGCTTCGGCCAATCCGGCGAACCGCAGGAGCTTCTTGCCGCTTACGAACTAACGGCCGAGCATATCGCCGCACGCATAGAGAGAGCACTGTCTCGCTAGGCAAGCGTACGTTAATTCCTGTTTGCTTCTAATAGTACCGGCAGAATCATCGGACGACGCCGGGTTTTTTCGTACAGAAAATTCGCCAGCGGCTCGCGGATGGCCGAGCGCAGCGCGACCCAATCTGTATGCTCCTGCAGCGCTTTGTGCAGGGCGACGCTGACGTTGAGCTCGGCTTGACTAAGCAGGCCCTCCGACTCCTTCACATAGACGAACCCGCGCGAGATAATATCCGGCCCGGCGATAACCTTGCGCGCGCTGCGGTCGACTGTCGCCGCCACAACCATTACGCCGTCCGCGGCTAGCTGCTGGCGGTCACGCAGCACGACGTTGCCGACATCGCCTACGCCTATGCCGTCTACCAGCACCGACCCTGCCGGGACGCTGCCGACTACCCGCGCCGAGTCCTTGGTAAACTCCACCACTTGACCATTTTCGACACTTAGGACGGCAGAAGGGTCGTAACCCATAAGCTGGGCCAAGTCGCTAAAGGCAGCCTGATGCCGATATTCGCCGTGGCAAGGCACCATAAACTTGGGACGGGTCATGTTAATGAGGATTTTTAGTTCTTCGCGGCTGGCATGCCCGGAGACATGCACGTCGGCGATGCCTTGATAGATAACGCGCGCCCCTGCCTTAGACAAGCTGTCGATTACTTTGCTTACCAGCTTTTCGTTGCCGGGCACCGGTGTAGACGAAAATATCACCGTGTCTCCCGGCACAATGTTAATGCGCGGATGCGAGCCGCTGGCCATACGGGTAAGCCCCGACAAAGGCTCCCCTTGGCTGCCGGTGGAGACGATTACGGTGCGGTCGGCAGCTAAACTCTCGAGTTCTTCAATCTCAATGTAAGCGGAGTCGGGGTAGCTAAGATACCCTAGCTCCGTTGCTGTTTCTACGTTGCTAATCATGCTGCGCCCGACTACGGCTACCTTGCGCCGATAGCGCACGGCTGTATCGAATACCTGCTGCACGCGGTGAATGTTGCTAGCGAAGGTAGCCACAATGATTCTGCCTTTAGCCTTGGCGAAAATGTCTTCGAAGACTTTGCCCACGTCTCGCTCCGACTTAGTGTAGCCCGGGCGATGAGCGTTAGTGGAATCGGACAGCATGCCAAGCACACCTTCGTTGCCGAGCCGCGTCAGCGTAAAGTAGTCGGTAACTTTGCCGTCCACGGGAGTTTGGTCAAGCTTAAAGTCGCCGGTATGGAGGATTGTTCCTACCGGCGTTTTTATGGCGAGCCCGAGGCTGTCCGGAATGCTGTGGTTGACATGGAAGCAGGTAATCTGGAAGCCGCCGATGCGCACGTCCTCACCGGCATGCACTTCGCGCAGCACAGCGTCAATGTTGTGCTCGTCGAGTTTAATTTTCAGCAAGCCAATCGTAAGGCGCGTGCCATACACAGGCACCGGCAGCTGCTTTAAGACATAAGGCAAGGCACCGATGTGGTCCTCATGCCCGTGCGTGAGAAAGATAGCCTTTACTTTAGCTTGGTTCTCCAAGAGGTAAGTGATATTAGGGATAACATAGTCGACACCAAACATTTCGTCTTCGGGGAATTTGAGGCCGGCGTCGATAACCACAATCTCGTCGCCGTACTGATAGACGTACATGTTTTTGCCTATCTCGCCCATGCCTCCAAGGGGAATTAAAAGTAGCTTATCAGACACAGTTGAATCAACCTTTCTCGGAAATTGCCGTTAAATTACAGCACGAAAAAACAGGAATTGAGGGGAGATTTGTCGAAAGCGTCACAGTAGAGCTCGTTCACACGAAAGGAAAGAGAGAATGCTCGAACTTCGCAAAGTCACTAAGGCCTATCCCAACGGTCCGGTCGCGCTTAACGACGTCACTCTGAGCGTTGCCCAGGGTGAGTTTGTGTTCGTCGTCGGACAGAGCGGTGCCGGCAAGACGACGTTGACAAAGCTCCTGTTGCGGGAAGAAAAGCCGACGCAGGGTCAGATTATCTTAAATGGCCGCGACATAACCAAGCTGCGAGCGAGCGAAATCCCGTATCTGCGGCGGTCGATAGGGGTTGTTTTTCAGGACTTTCGCCTTATGCCGAATTGGACGGTGGAAGAAAACGTCGCCTTCGCCATGTTAGTCGTCGAAGCCTCCCCGCGGCTGATCCACAGGCGCGTCGCCAAGGTTCTAGAACTCGTTGGGCTCTCACACAAAGCCAAGCAGTTGCCCGGCAAGCTCTCGGGCGGAGAACAACAGCGGGTAGCCCTTGCGCGCGCAATAGCAAACCAGCCGGCCTTCGTTATCGCCGACGAACCCACAGGGAATTTGGACCCCGAGACTGCCTGGGGTATTGTCAAACTGCTCCTTGAGATAAACGCCGCTGGTACAACTATGCTAATGGTAACGCACGCGAAGCAAATTGTCGACTCTTTGCGCAAACGAGTTGTGGCCCTAGAAGGCGGAAGCGTCGTGCGCGACGAGGAGCGCGGTGTCTACCATGGTTAAACCTCGCACCTTCGGCTATTTCTTTCAGTCTGCGGGCAGTAGCCTGATTCGCAACAGCTGGATGACGCTTGCCTCCATCGGCACTGTAGCCGTCGCTCTTTTGGTGCTTGGTGTTTTTATGCTGCTCGCGGTAAACATCGGCGCCATGGCTGCGCAAGTTGAAGAACAAGTCGAGCTTACCGCTTACCTAGCCGACCTTAGCAGTCAGGAACGAGCTAGGCTGGAAAACGAGCTTAAAGCCATACCGGGCGTAGCCGCGGTTACCTTCGTCTCGCGGGAGGAAGCTTGGCAGCGCTTACTGGAGTGGTATGGCGAAGACCGCAACTTTCTCGCCGGGTGGGAGGAAGATAACCCGCTGCGCGAAGCCTTTGAGGTGCGCGCGGATTCTGCCTTCCGCATAGCGGATATTGCCAAGGCCGTAGCAGAGGTGCGCGGCGTCGAGGAAGTAGTTTACGGACGCGAAATCGTAGAGCAGCTTCTCTCTATTACCCGCGCCGTGCGCCTGGTAGGGATAGGACTGATGGCGGGGTTAGCGCTCGCGGCCACGTTTATTATCGCTAACACCATCAGAATTACCGTGTTTGCGCGGCGCAGGGAAATCAGCATCATGCGTTACGTCGGCGCAACAGCCTGGTTCGTCCGCTGGCCCTTTGTTATCGAGGGGTTAGCACTTGGGATAATCGGCGCCATATTGGCTTCCTCGGTGCTGGCGTGGGGGTATTACTTTGCGGTGCGGTCGTTAGCCGCCGCCATTCCCTTTTGGCCCTTTGTCGCTCCCTGGCCGCTTTTGCAGCGCTTAGCGTTAGCGCTGGTTGGGCTTGGCGCGCTCATCGGTGTAGCCGGCAGCGGGATGTCCGTGCGACGTTATTTAGACGTGTAGGAGGCGGGAAGATGTTAAAGCGAATTCTGGCGGCGTTAGCGGTTGGCTTATTACTTCTACCGCTGGGCGTGGAAGCAACTACAGACCTCGAGGCTAGGCAGCGCGAACGCCGTCAAGTGCAACAGCGCATGCAGGAAGCCGAACGGCGCGCCGCGGCAGCCGACCGGCAGGCAAGGAGCGTGCTCGGGGAACTGCAGACCATCGAGCGAAATATCGACCGCACTACGGCGGAGATACGCACGCTTGAGAGCAGGTTGCGCACCGCCGAGAGCGAGCTGCGGCGACTGACGCGGGAGCTAGACGACGCATCGCGGCGTTTAGCGACGCGTAACGCACAGCTTGGCCTGCGCCTGCGAGCCTTGCATGAACGCGGCGCCGTGAGCTACCTGGAGGTGCTGTTCCAAGCCCGCAGTTTCGCCGACTTTATTAGCCGCTTTAGCCTGTTGCGGATGGTGATAAATCAGGATATCGCAATTTACCACGCAGTGCAAGAGGAACGTACCATCGTCGCCGAGCGCCGCGAAGAGGCCGAGGAGCGGCGCGCGGAAATTGCTTCGCTGCGCTCCGAAAAACAAGTACAACAGACTAGCCTGCAAAGCCGCGCCGCAAGTCGCACCGCTATTCTTAACAGCCTAAACCAGGACAAGCAGGCGGCGATTCGCGCTTACAACGAGCTCAACCGTCTAGCGGAAGAACTAGACCGCGTCATCCGAGAGTTAGAGGCGCGTAACCGCGGCGTAGGCACAGGCACCTTTACTTGGCCTGTCCCGGGCAATACCCGCATTACCTCACCCTTTGGCTGGCGAGTACACCCTATCTTCCGCACGCGGGAGTTTCACAGCGGCATTGACATCGGGGCTCCTAGCGGACGCAACATCGTGGCTTCTGACGGGGGCACGGTGCTGTGGGCGGATTGGCTTGGCGGTTACGGCAGGACGGTTATCATCAGTCACGGCAACTTTTCCACCCTCTATGCCCATGCCAGCACCTTGTTGGTGGAGGAAGGGGACAAGGTGACCAAGGGCCAAGTAATAGCGCGTGTAGGCAGCACCGGGCACAGCACCGGACCGCACCTGCACTTTGAGGTGCGCAACCAAGCCGGTACGCGCCTAAACCCAAGCGACCACGTACGTCCCTAGAACAAAAGGGACGGTTCTTCCTGGAAACTCTTCTTGGCGGCACCTCATGTAAAAGCCTTCCTATACACATGCGGTCTATTCCGCACTAGTGGTATAATAGGCTAGACGGGAGGTGTCTCATTTTTGTTGCCGCTCGACGCCTTAGGGTTAGCTTACTTGCGTGCCTTGCCGCAGTTTCTAGTTACACCGCTCTTCTACGTCGTTCTCGCGCTGATAGTCTCCCAGTACATGCGCTCCGCACAGCTTGAGCGCAAGCTCTGGGGACGCCCGCGACTGCCGGTATGGAAGTTGCTTCTGCTGTCTTTGGTCTACGGTGTGGTAGGTGGTTTGCTCGGCAGCCTACTGCTTTTAGGAGTCGGTGTAGCACTGTCGGGAGGCTGGATGCTCTATGTCTGGATGGTAGCGTTAGCCTTGGCCTTTGTCTCGCAGAGGCTAATGTGCTTTGCCTACGCCGGAGGGATTGTGGCTCTAAGTTCGCTGCTCCTCGGTTGGCCGGAGCTTGACATCCCCGCGCTACTGGCCTTAGTTGCGCTGCTACACGCCGTGGAGAGCGTGCTAATGGTTCTAAGCGGTCACATTGGCGCAGTACCTGTCAGCGTTAAGAACTCGCTGGGGGAGATTGTGGGCGGCTTCAGCCTGCAGAAGTTCTGGCCGGTGCCTTTACTTGCCCTCGCCGTGATTCCCGGTGCCGTGCCGCCGGGGGTAGAAACGATTCCTATGCCTGACTGGTGGCCGCTCATTATGCCTGCTGGCATCGGGGCCGAATTTGGCTTGTGGATGATTCCGGTGGTAGCCGGCCTTGGCTACGGAGAACTCGCGATTACTACTTCACCTAAACAGCGCGCTCGACAATCGGCAGGGAAGCTGGCTCTCTTTAGCTTGATTCTCTTTCTCCTGGCGTGGCTGTCAACGCGCATGGCGTTATTCCTTTATGTAGGCGCTATTTTTGCGCCGCTCGGGCACGAGCTGTTAGTGTGGACGACAAATCGGCGAGAGATGCGGGGGAAGCCACTGTACGGCGGCACAGCCGCCGGCCTGCAGATCCTTGACGTGCTGCCGAGTTCGCCTGCCGCGCGAGCCGGTTTTAGTCAGGGCGACGTTATCCTCACGGCTGACGGCACGCCTATAGCCACGCCTGGGCAGCTCGACCTGTTGCAGAAATCGAGCGACCGCGTGTTGCGCATTGAGACTACACGCGGAGCGCGCTACTTGCCAGCCGGGATTGGCTTTAAGGAGAGCGGTCTTATTCCTGTGCCTACGGTGGAAACAGAGGCGTACTTGGAGACGCGTTTTGCGAGTCCGTTAGACTACTTGGCGCGGCTGTGGGGTAGGTAGCGATGTTTAAGCTACATTCTGATTTTCGCCCCACCGGCGATCAGCCGGAGGCCATTGCCGCTTTGAGTGCCGGCATTACGGCAGGAGACAGGGAACAGACGCTACTAGGTGTAACCGGCTCCGGCAAGACATTTACCGTGGCCAACGTCATCGCCGAGGTGAAGAAGCCAACGCTCGTGCTTGCGCACAACAAAACCCTAGCGGCCCAGCTGTGTGGGGAGTTTCGGCAGTTCTTCCCTGAAAACGCCGTAGAGTACTTTGTAAGCTACTACGACTACTACCAGCCGGAAGCGTACATCCCGCGCACCGACACATACATTGAAAAGGATGCCCAAATCAACGAGGAGATAGACAAACTGCGCCACTCCGCGACTACCGCCCTGCTCGAACGGCGGGACGTCATCATCGTCGCCAGCGTATCGTGCATCTACGGCCTCGGCAACCCGGCGGAATACGCGGAAAACTCGCTTTCCCTGCGGGTGGGCATGCGGCGAGAGCGAGACGATATCCTGCGCCGCCTCGTGCAGATGCAGTACGCGCGCAACGACATAGCCTTTGAACGCGGTACCTTTCGCGTGCGTGGGGATAGCCTAGAGATTATTCCGGTATCCGAAATGGACAGAGCGCTCAGAATAGAGTTTTTTGGAGACGAAATCGAGCGCATCACCGAAATTGACACGCTGACAGGCGAAGTGAAGGGCAGGCGGCATCACGCAGCTATTTTCCCGGCGTCCCACTTTGTTACCAGCCGGGACAAGCTGTATGCGGCCATCGAGCGCATAGAGGCTGAGTTAACAGAGCGGTTAACCGAACTTCGCGCGCGGGACAAGCTGTTGGAGGCGCAGCGCCTAGAACAGCGTTGCCGCTATGACCTTGAGATGATGCGAGAGGTTGGTTTTTGCTCCGGCATAGAGAACTACTCGCGGCACCTTGAAGGTAGGGCAGCGGGTACGCCTCCCTTTACGCTACTGGATTACTTCCCCGCGGACTTTCTACTGGTGGTCGACGAGTCCCACGTCACCATCCCGCAAGTGCGCGGCATGTACGCGGGCGACCGTTCGCGCAAGGAGACACTAGTCGAACACGGTTTCCGTTTGCCTTCGGCTATGGACAATCGTCCCTTGACGTTTGCCGAGTTTAAAAAACGCGTGCCGCAGTTGCTCTATGTTTCGGCTACGCCTGCCGATTACGAGGTGTCGCAGAGCTCGCAGGTAGTCGAGCAGGTAATTCGCCCCACAGGGCTGCTTGACCCACAGATTTTGGTGCGGCGGACGCACGGTCAGATCGATGACTTATACGGTGAGATTAGAGAGCGCGTAGCGGCTAGCGACCGAGTGCTTGTCACCACGCTAACTAAGCGCATGGCAGAGGATCTCACGGATTACTTCAAGGAAATGGGCATAAGGGTGAGGTATTTGCACTCGGATGTGGAGACGCTCGAGCGCATGGCCATCATCCGCGACTTGCGTCTAGGCGAGTTTGACGTGTTAGTCGGCATAAACCTCCTGCGCGAGGGCCTTGACTTGCCCGAGGTGTCGCTGGTGGCCATTCTAGACGCTGATAAAGAAGGTTTTCTCCGCTCCACGTCTTCGCTTATCCAGACTATAGGCAGGGCAGCGCGCAATGAGCGCGGCAAGGTGTTGATGTATGCCGACAAAGTGACCGACTCTATGCAGCGGGCCATAGACGAAACTAACCGCAGGCGCGTGAAGCAACAGGCCTATAACGAGGCCCACGGCATCACACCGCATACGGTCAAGAAGCGAGTGCACGATATTATAGAGGCTACCATTGGTGCAGCCCCGGCCATCTCGGCTAAGCTCTCGGCCGGAAATCTCGGCGCGATGACGCACAAAGAGCGCGTTGACGTCATCGGTAGAATCCAGCGCGAAATGAAGCAGGCGGCTAAGGAGCTTAACTTCGAGCATGCGGCTATGCTGCGCGACCTGCTGATAGAGCTGAAGGCGGGGCATTCAACTAAGTAGGCACGTAGTAGGCACGCAAACAGGCACGAATGAGTAAATTTACATGATTAATCTGCTAATTATTGCATTATCGGCGCTGTCGTGCTGAGCAAACTAAGGCGCGGCTTGGCAGCGCTGAGCATGGACGATATCCATGCGAAATATAGGCCATAAACAGCGTGTGGCGAGCTTAAGCGGGAATGGGCTGGGTTTTTCTTTAGATGCGGCGCGTGATAGACTCTTTTTAGTTGCCGGTTGCCTCGGACTGACCGGCTAAAAGGAGTTACGGATATCTATGTGCGTCTGCAAAGAAGTGCTGGCCTCTGCTGCGGCCGAGCGCGAGCTAAAGTTTCTGCGGCCCGACAAACCGCGCTTGGTTCTAGGCAATGGTCGCTCACTGCTGTTTCAGGTGGTGTTTGTCACGGAAGGCGGCAGCGGGAGGGAAGTGACGTTGTGCTGCGACTGCTGTCACTCCAAATGGGTCGCCAAAATTAACGGTCGCTATGAGGTATCCGCTCTGCAGTAGACATGTGCCGCGCATACGGTCAAAGCAAAACAGCCGCTACGAGCGGCTGTTTTTTTGCGATAAGGACGGTGCCGTCAGTGCCCTCCCAGGTAAGCGCTCTGCACAGCCGGGTTTGCTGCGATTTCACCGGCGTCGCCCGCTAAGGCAATGGTGCCCGTAAACCGATACGGTCCCAGGAGTATGGGTGAATCTACGTGCGAGCATGGCAGGTAGGCCTAGAGCAACTCTACAAACTCAACTTGCTCATACGGCCACCACGATGGCCTCAAAACGCTCTTCTGGGACAGGCAATCCGTCCTCCTCTAAAGCCGTAACGTATCCCTGGATGGCCTCTCTAATATTAAGAATGGCCTTTTCCTTTGTCTCCCCCTGACTGACGCAGCCGGGCAGGCTGGGGCACTCCACCACCCACCAGCCATCTTCCCCCGGGTATACAATAACCTGCCTCATGATGTTCCCCTCCTTGGCGTGTTGGGATTATCTTGTATATTGTAGCATGGGCATCAACACATGACAATGACAACTACTGCCTTGTCCAAGACCCAGATTTCGGGGGGCAGCGGGTGGCTAGCCTAGCGGCACACATTAGGGGCCACAAACGACAGCCAGATGCCTGTCTTGTCGTCGCTGACTTTAGCTCGCGGGAAGCGCAGACATGCACGGTCTTCTTGCTCTTGCTCTAGTAGCCATTGTGCGTAGCTGGCTAGCCCCATGAGCTGCACATGAGCAATTACCTCAGGTATCCCTAGCCCATCCTCATGTTCGGTTCCCGGGAAAGCTAGGCCGTCAGTCATTAAGAGCAGGGCCTGAACACTTTCCCTGCGTATGCGCCGAGAGCAAATGAAACTCTCTGCTTCCGGTTGCCCGTTCAGTACGCCGTAGCCACCTTGGGTGTTTGCTAGCTGCCTGTTTGCTAAGAGCCCCTCGCGAATGAAGGCATGGCGTTCATTAGCACATGAAAACACGCGCTCGTTAGCTTCGCGGCATCGCTCCCGCGTGATGCGGCTGACGCCTACCAGCTGGTTTGGGGTCGCGAGGGTCACGCTGCCATCGGCCTGCACCAGTGCTAACACTGCGTCGCCAATCTGTGCCACCTCTAGGTAGTCCGCATGCAATCGCACCGCCGCGACACAGGCTCCCCACCGCTCCTCAGGACGCGATACATCTATGCCAGCCGCGGTCATAGCGGTTCGCAACTCGTCGTTCGCGAGCTTCAGCACGGCTACAAGAGGCAGGGGGTCATTAGCCCCCTGCCCAGCATAGTGTCCTAGGACTTCGGTGACTAGGCGAGCGGCAGCTAAGCCGCCGCTTTCGCCATTAGGTCCGCAGTAAGGGACAAGTGAGGTGGCGCCATCTACTACAGCGTAAAGCCCTTGCTGCTCTACTAGCAGATAAGTGTCTTCGTTACTAGCGGAGCTGCCTTGTACATGGACGACAGTGGAGACCACTAGGGGCGAATAAACCAAGCATCGAGCTCCTCGGCGCCAATGGGCGACCACACCACTCCGCCTATCCTGTTCGACACGGCGGAAACGGCACTGCGCTGGAACAGCCAAATCCAGGGCACTTCTCGATTGAGAATCACATCGAGCTCATGGTAGATGCGCCGGCGTTCCGCTACGTCGACCGTGGCCAAAGCGGCTTCGGACAGCCTGTCTACTTCGGCATTGCGGAACAAGCCGCGGTTAAAGCCCGGCACATGGCCGGCCGCATTACGCTCAGCTTGGGAAGAGTGGAAGAAGCGGAAGACGTCTGGGTCCGGCCCGGGAGCCCAGCCGGTGATCATCATGTCGAACTGCGTGCGTCGCGAACGTTCGCCTAGTACCGCCCATTCAATCGTCTCCCCGATGGCCTCGACACCAACCAGCCTCCAGTAGCTGATGAGCATGGTCATCACATCCATGCGCGAAACGTGACCAGACTGCACCAGTATGCCAAAGCTCAGGCGCTGGCCATCTTTCATGCGGACGCCGTCCCGACTTCCCGCTGGGACTCGCCAGCCGGCGGCATCAAGCATTTGCCGCGCTCTTACTACGCTGTGCGTGTATGGGTCTAGCCCTGTAGCGCCATGTGCCCATGAAGTAGAAACTTGTGCGCTGTGCAGAACGCGCCCGAACCCGTTTAGCACTGTATTGACCATAGCCTGCCGGTCGATGGCCGTAACTAGCGCCTGACGTACCGCACGGTCTCTTAGGATCGGGTGTTCGAGATTGACGGTAATCGAGTCAAAACCATGTACCATTATCTCTCTGAACTGCGCGCGGTGAGAGTGGTTGCGCTTGACGAGCTCGATGGCGTCCGGCGAAATCGAAGCCAAAAAGTCGATGTCACCGACTTCCCAGGCGGCTTGGCGCACGGCGTCATCCTGGAAAGTGCGAACCACCACTCGTTCAATGTAGGGGCGCGGGTTCTGGAAAAACTGCGGATTGCGAACTAACTCCACGAACTGGCCGGTAACCCAACGCACAAAACGGTACGGGCCGTTGCCGATGGGACTGCGGCTAAAGGCATGGCCGCGCAGTTCGCGTACCGGAACGTTGCCTAGCAGATGGTGAGGCAATAGCCCCAAGCCAATGCGGAAGAGGAAGCTCGCGTCAACTTGCCGCATGCGGAAATCGACGGTGTGGTCGTTCACCACCACGATTTCCTGCACATGCTGCACCACGGCGCGGCGTGGGCCGTCGTAATCGGCATGGGCGATGGTGTCAAAAGTGAACTTGACATCACGAGCGGTGACAGGCACGTCATCCTGCCACCTAGCACGCGGGTTAAGCCAAAAGCGCCACGTAAGGGTCGCCTGGTCCCATTGCCAACGGTCGGCAATGGCGTTCATCGGCAAGCTCTCGACGTTCATGCGCACGAGGCCCCAGTTAGTGCGGCCGTGGATAAAGGCTGAGCCTGTGTCGGTCGACATAATGGGGTTTAGGATGATTGGGTCGGCTGTAGCACCAAAAGTAATCGTACCGCCTAGCGGTGGTGTGATGTAGGGAGTGTGGTTTATGCCAATCGTAACCCGGCCGTCCCAAGTAACTTCGGCCCCGAGCGCTTCTGCGACAAACCGCAGTGGTACTAAGGTGCGCCCGTTCACGATTCCCGGGGCGACATCTAGTGTGCGCGAGGGCCCGTTGACCCAAGCCGTACGGCTGCCGATGACTAGCACAATCGCTGACTCGCGGCGATAGGCGGTAACTGTGCGGGTAGCCTCGTCCCAGTGTACCGTCGCCCCTAGCGCCTCGAAGATGGCCCGCATCGGCACAAGTGCGCGGCCTTGCTCAATAACGGGGGGGACATCGAATTGCAGTGGCGCATTGTTGATGAGCACGCGCCAGGGGGTTGTTGCCTGTGCAGTGAAGTCGACAGCCGTCATCGTCGCTACCAAGGCGAGGATGAGAGTGGTGGCCAGCAGCCTCATTTTCACAATAGACACGCTCCTTCTTAATTTTGTTATGATAGAGTCAAAGACTAGCATGCGGCGACTAGGAGGGCTCTTAAATGGAATGGCTCCCACTTCACGTACTCAGTCTAATGAGTGGCACTGCGGCTGATGGAGTTGATGCGGTGTTAGCCAATTTTTCGGTCGAAGCGGGCAGGCTTCAGTGGTCGGTGGTAGCGCGTTCACGCGTAGATTATTCTCCCACGCTTAGGGCACGTTTGCTGCGAGCAATGCGCTCCACCTCCGGCAACGTCGCACTTATCACTGAGCTTCACGCCGAGATTGGACACGTCTATGCCGCCTTAGCCGGGAACGTGTGCGATAAGTTTGTCGTCGATTTGGTGTCACTGTCGGGGCAAACCATCTTCCATATTCCTCGCCTTGACCCAGAACGGGGCTTTACCGTAAAGAGCACACTCCAACTAGGCGAAGCTGCTTGGGTGCTTGAACGTTGCCGCGTGCCGGTCATCTGCGATTTTCGCCAGTCCGATTTGGCGGCGGGGGGTGAGGGGGCACCCTTAGTGGCGTTTGGGGATCTGCAGTTGTACCACAAACCAGGATCTGCGAGGGCCATCCATAACATAGGCGGCATTTCCAACTTAACCTACCTGCCGGCGGACGGCGATAGTAGCCAAGTATTGGCTTTCGATACCGGGCCGGGGAACTGCCTGTTAGATGAAGCCGCACAGCGGTTCTTTGGCCTGGCCTTTGATTGCGACGGTGCATTGGCAGCGTGCGGGAAGGTCAACTCGGCTCTTCTTGCCACCTGGCTGCATCACCCATATTTGCGGCTACCACCTCCTAAATCTACCGGACGTGAGATTTTTTGTTTAGAACAGATGCTACAGTGCGCCGCTCAGGTCGAATGCACTAATTATGACCTTATGGCTACGCTGACAGCCTTTACAGCCGCGAGCATTGCCGCAGGCTACCGTGATTATGTATTGCCGCGCGGGCTAGACGAGGTGTTGGTCGCCGGCGGTGGTGCGTATAACCCTACGCTTATGCAAGCACTGCGCCAGTGTCTTCCTGTGCCTGTGTACACCTTTGAGGATATAGGTCTTGTTGCCCGTGACCGTGAGGCTCTAGCCTTTGGGGTAATGGCCTACTATGCCTATCACGGGGTGGACAACACTTTGCCTCAGGTTACCGGGGCTGCGCACCCCGTAGTCGCGGGAAAAATGCTGTTGCCGTCAGCAGGAAGGCGGGGTGCTGTTGCTCGTTTGCGAGAGTCGCACCGGTAGCTTGCCGACTGCGCTTTGTTGTCCTGACAGCAATTTGGCCAGCGCGGCAAGTGCCTGTAGTTCGGTGCTGTAGGTACAGACCTGTGTGGTGTGTGGGGGCGCGGCCGCTAGGTCGTAGGGCGCGCCTACGGCCACTACTATAGTGCGCAGAAAGCGACGTGCGATTTCCCGCATAGTAACCGCCTGTACTGCGTCCGTCGCCAGACCGCGTACCAAGACCACGGCCGTGTGGCACTCGCCCTGGGTAGGAGGTCCGTCACCTATTTGCAGGAGTCGGCCCAAGTTCTTGCGTGCATTGTGGAGCACCCCATCGTCGCGGGCGGCAACAAGCTTTACACCTTGGCAGTCGGGCAGGGGCAAGAGAGCTTGTGCGTCATGCACCACCGTAACAGCTGCGCCGTAAGCATTCTCCCGGAGCCGAGCAAAGGCGTCGCGCTCCGTGGCAGTAAGGGGCTGCTCTGCGCGTGTGCACCACCGCGCCTTAGCCGCGGCAATGCGGCCAAGTGCCTCGTCTATGCGCTGCATAGGCAGCTCGCCCGAAGCTAAAGCCTCGCAAATGGCAGCGTGTGTCGCCTGCTGCACTGCCGGGCTGTGGGAGATAAGTACCATGTCCGCCCCGGCCCTAAGTGCCAGCACCGCGCCACTAGCCGTGCCTACCCCCTTGGCGATAGCCGACATCTCCATACAATCGGTGAAGACTAATCTGCCAAATTGCAGCCTGTCGCGCAGGACCCCTTGGATTATCGCGGGGGAGAGAGTGGCAGGCTTATCTGGGTCTAGCGCGGGATAGACTACATGCGCCGTCATCAGGCCTGCAATGCCGTGGTGTATGCTATGGCGGAACGGCCCTAGCTCGATGCGAGAAAGCGCCTCTCTATCGCGCTCCACCCGGGGTAGCACAGCATGCGAGTCTTCCTTAGCGTGCCCATGACCGGGGAAGTGCTTGCCTACAGCCATAACCTGTGCTTCCGTCAACCCCTGCACTGCCGCCTGCCCGAGTGCGCCGACCCACTGCGCATCATCGCCAAACGACCGCACTCCGATGACTGGGTTCTCGGGGGTGTCGTTAACATCTAAGACCGGCGAAAAGTTGACATTGATGCCTGCGGCGGCAAGTTCCCTCCCTAGGGCGTAATAGATCTGCTGTGTGAAGCCTGTGTCCCCTAGGCCTAGACTAGCGGCCGAAAGGGCCATGGCTGGCGGCCAGCGCGGCACGTCTTTGCTGAGCCGGGAAACCGGCCCGCCCTCCTGGTCGGTGGCGATAAAGAGCGGCCACTGCGCTGACGATGTCTGTGCCATGCTTTGCAGTGCTGCCGACAGAGCGCGCACTTCCGCTAGAGTGCCTAGGTTGCGGCTAAAGTAGATGACGCCGCCTACCCCAAGCTCTAGCACAGCTTCTCTGGCCGCATTAGGGTCAGGCGAAAGGAACCCACACATCATCACTTGTCCGGCCTTCTCGGCTACAGACAAACGCGCAGGGTCAAGCTTACGCATGGCCGGTCACCACTGCGTTAGCGAAGCGTGCCCGTAGCGAGTAGATGTCGGTGCTGTCTCGGCCTGCGTGCACGCGATTAGTGAGCAGAATTATGCCGAGGTCGTGTGCCGGCGCGCACCACAAGCTAGTCCCCGTAAACCCCGTATGGCCAAAAGCGCCACACGAGAGAAAGTCTCCACCCGAGCAATGTGTGCGTGAGGGTAGCAGCCAACCTAAGCCGCGCGGCTCCGCACCGCCGACATGCGTAGCCGTAGCTAACGCTACACTGTGCGGTGAGAGAATAGCCTCGCCGCGGTGCCTGCCGTTGTTTAGCCATATGGCAGCATAAACCGCGATGTCCGCCGCGGTACTAAACAACCCGGCGTGCCCTGCCACACCGCCGAGGGCATGGGCATTTTCGTCGTGCACTTCCCCCCACATAAATCTGCCGTAGTCGCTGCGGTACTCGGTCGCAGCAGTGCGGCGTCGTTTTTCATGGCCAGGCAAAAAACACGTGTCGTCCATGCCTAGGGGGAGATAAATATTGTCGCGGGCAAAATCAGCTAGGCTCATGCCGCTGACTGCGCGCACTAGCTCACCGAGCATCATGAACCCGAGGTCGCTGTAGACTACGGTCTGGCCTAGTTGTTCCTGTTCACCCATCGGCAGTGCACAAATGTAGTCAATCATCTCCGCGGCCGACAAGTTGAGCTGCCAGAGGTGCAAGTGCGCAGGTAAACCGGAAGTGTGGGTCAGCAAGTGCCGCAGCGTAATCCTGCCCTTGCCTGCTTGGCCAAAATACGGCACAAAGAGCGCTAGCGGGTCGTCAAGCCGCACTAGGCCGCGCTCTACCAGCAGCAAAACAGCAGGCAGCGTAGCCATAACTTTGGTGAGCGACGCCACATCGAAAATGGTATGCAACTGCATTGGCAAGCGCTCCGGCGCCCTTACTGCTAAGCCAAAGGCGCGTATGTCTTCAATGCGGCCGCGACGCAGCACAGCAGCCACAGCTCCGGGGATGCTACCCTCGCCGTTACCCACTGCCCGTTCCACAACCGCGAAAGCAGCTGCAAAGGGGGTGAACGATGCCCTGCGGCTCTGTGCGGGCGACTGCCGCTGTCCGCAGGCTAGGGAGATAGCTGACCTAATCGAGCCGCCGGTGTTCTGCAGCGCCGAGCGCGCTATTTCCGGGCGTTGCTCGGACAGCAGGGAGACAAGTGCAGTGTCTAACTCCCCGGTACAGTCGGCAAGCTGTTGCCTTGCTTTGTCCTCGGTAACCTCGGTTGCGGCGGTTAGTATGTCGATTGCCCGGCGGTTAAGCTTAGCGTTATGCGAGCTCGCCCCCGCCATTAGATTCGAGTAGGTTCGTCCAAGGGCAATCATGGACGCGGTGGAAATCATGTTAAGAATCAGCTTTTGCGCCGTGCCGTTCTTAAGTCTTGTCGACCCTGCCACTACCTCCGGCCCGACGTCAAAGCAAATGGACACATCGGCGAGCGTCACCAGGCGACCCGGCGCGCCCACCAAAGCTATCGTCTTTGCCCCTAGTGCGCGAGCTTCAGCCATTACACCCGCGACAAAAGGAGTCTGCCCCGAGGCCGCAATCCCGATAACGGCGTCCGCGGCTCCTATGTTTTGTTCGCGCGCAGCCGCCACACCGGCTGTTTGGTCGTCCTCGGCCTTTTCATCGGCGACCAACATCGTCTCTTTACCGCCCGAGATTAGCACAACAAAGCGTTTGCCAAGCGTGCCGAAAGTAGGCGGAAGCTCACTGGCATCAAGTACAGCCTGCCTTCCGCTGCTGCCTGCACCGGCGTAAAAAACCCGGCCGCCTGCTGTCAAAGAGGCTATAACTATCTCTGTCGCCTGCTTAATCGCCGGAAGTACCGCCGCCACCGCGGGTGGTACCTGAGCGTCCTCCTCGTGTATGGCGGCTAGCACTTGGTCTACCGACCACAGGTCAAGGTCAACCGTGCGCTGATTGGCCCGCTCCGTGCGTGGTTTATGCATAGCCCACATCCCCCCTCTGCGTCTTGGCGTAGAACGCCCGCGCCAAACTAGCTGCCCCCTCACACGGCGGAACTAGCGAGACAAACACCTTGGACAGAAGTAGTGCTTCCTGCAGTGACGCAGATACTCGCCCTACATACATCTCGTCGCGGAAGCAACCGCCGACAAGCGCGATGTGCGGCGCGTCAAGTGACAGGAGCTCGGCTACCTTTACCGCACGCTCGACGAGTGTCTCTGCGTGAGAACTGACAATGGCTGAGGATAGCGCATCTCCTGCCTTGGCCGACGAAAAGACCAACGGTGCTAACGCGGCCACCTCTGAGGTAGACATCTTCGCGAGGCAGGGTATGAGGTCGCGGGGAGCAGAGAGAGCAAGCCTAGTCATAAACCGCTCCAACAGCGGCGACTTTTCGCCCCGCAATCCCTCGTGCAGACGTATCGCTTGGCGTAGCGCCGTGAGCGCTATTGCGTATGCCCCGCCTTCGTCGCCTAGCAATGCGCCCCATCCGCCAAGACCGATAAAGGTATCGCCATTCCTGCCCAGGCAGTTTGAGCCTGTGCCGGCAATCACTACGATGCCGTTTTGGTCGCCGTGGGCCGCAGCGAGGGCCGTTCGGCTGTCTTCCGTAACTAAGAGCGGTGTGCCCGGCCACAGCAGCCGCAAAGCCTCCTGTGCAACGCGTCGCTCCTCGGCCCTGCCTACCCCGGCAAGACCTATACAAATGGCAGATAGCTGCTCGTCGTGTAGCGAGGCCTCTGCCAAGGCGGCAGTTAGAGCCGCGGCAACCGCATCCTGCATGGCCTGCTGCCCGCCGGCAGTGAAATGGTTAGCGGGGCCACTGCTACCCTTACCCAAAACAGCTCCGTAGGCATCGGTAATGCAAGCCTCGGTCTTAGTCCCGCCCCCGTCTACCCCCGCAAAAAAACCGGTCTGCCTCACTTTACCACCTCGATTACAAATCTGTAGCGATCCGCCCGATAGAGCGAACGCACATGTTCAAGCGGGACGTCTGCTCTGTCTAAGGTGGTGCGTTCGCGCGCCAGGAGAGGAGCCCCGCTGGCAATACCGAGCAGCTCTGCCTCGCGGCTTAGAGCGGAACGCGCCTCGAGCGTTTCGATGGCGCGGGCAAACTCAACATTATAGTGGCGGCGCAGTAGTTCGTACAGCGAGGTGCGGGCTAAATCGAACTCTGCCGTCAAAAAGTCGGGGAACCGGCGGTAGGGCATGTGCGACACCTCAAGTGCCATGGGCTTATCATCTGCCAGACGCAGTCTCTCTAGCACTATGACCTCTTCGCCGGGCGTGAGCCAGAGCGCCTGCGCTATGCGCTGCTCGGCCGCCTGCACACTGAGAGATAACACCACAGTAGAGGGGGATAACCCGCGCCTAAGCATGTCCTCGGTAAAACTGGTCAGCTTCGTTAACCCTTGCTCTAGTTTAGGCGGTGCGACAAAAGTCCCCAGCCCGCGTCTACGGATGAGCACGCCTTCGTTTACCAGTGCCGCTAGTGCTTGCCGCACCGTCAGTCGATTAATCATGGCCCATTCGGCGATTTGTCGTTCGGAGGGAAGCCTGTCGCCACAGGAAACATGCCCTGTCTCAATCAGGCGCTTAATTATTGCCTGCAGCTGAAAGTACAGCGGTACGGGCGAGTCCGTCTGCAAAGTCATTTCTCCAAAAAAACTAGCCGTCACTTACTCACCTTCCTGCCGGGAAAAGTCCTGCGTTGCCGGTAGCGTGCGTCAGTGCTATACTGGTATAGACCTCTAGTCCAACAATTCGCGCTATGCCGACTGTTTCCTGCTGGCCATAATGGCATCACGCAAATTTCTTCTGCTGAGGAGTGAGCGCATGAAAGCCATCGTGAACGCTGCTTTGGTGCTAGCCGACGAAGTGCTCCTAGGGCATAGCCTAGTATTTGGCGAGCAAATAGTGGCCCTAAGCGACGAGGCGCATCCCCCGACGGGAAGGTTTTCTGAGGTGATTGACGCGAGGGGCCTATTCGTCGCGCCGGGGTTTATCGACATACATGTGCATGGGTTTGGCGGCGGCGACACCCTTGACGCAGGAGGGCTGGGCCTCGTCAAAATGGCGCGCCAGCTCCCCTCTACAGGCGTAACTGCCTTTTTGCCTACCACCATCTCGTACCCTCTCCCGCGCCTGCGAGAGGTCCTCGGCCATATTCGGATAGCTGCGGGGGCTTCGTCAGGCGCAGCCGTTTTAGGCTGTCACCTAGAAGGCCCCTTTATTAGCGAGCGAGCTAAGGGGGCACACGACGCCCGCCACCTCGCTTTGCCTGTGCCGGAGCTGCTGGCCGAATTTAGCGACGTAACTAAAGTCGTTACACTCGCCCCCGAGTTGCCGGGTGGGGCGGAATTTATAGTCCAGTGTATCGAGCATGGCGTTAAGGTTGCGGTTGGGCACACATCCGCCACGTATGAGCAAGCAATGGACGCCGTGGCCGGTGGGGCCTGTCTGTTTACGCACGTCTTTAACGCGATGGCTCCTCTGCATCACCGTGAGCCGGGCGCGCTCGGGGCGGCACTCGACAGCGACGCCTACTGTGAACTTATCGCCGACAACGTCCATGTGCACCCCGCCATGCAGAGGCTTCTGCTTCGCACTAAGCGCGCGGAGAGAATTGTTCTCGTTACCGATAGCACCATGGCCGGATTGCCTGATGGCACTTACGAGCTATATGGCAAGACAGTGACCCTGCAGGGGAACGCCGTGCGTCTCCCTACCGGACAGCTTTTTGGCAGCGCCCTGACGCTAGACCGCGCTGTATGCAACTTTATGGCCAACACGGGGCTGTCTCTTCCCAAGGCGGTGCAGCTAGTTACAGCTAATCCCGCGCGCGTGCTTGGCCTGTCGCAGCGCAAAGGCCGCCTTGCTGTAGGACTAGATGCCGACATAACCGTTTTTGACCGGGACTTAAACATCAGCCAGACCTATGTGCGCGGCGAGTGCGTGTACAGGAGGTGAGCAAATGCGCAGTGTAGTAGCTTCCTCACACAGTGAGGCCTGCCTTTGGGCGGCACAGCTGGTTGGGCGCGCAGTGCGCGACAAGCCCGCCTGTGCCTTAGGGCTGGCGGCGGGTGAGACGCCCCGCCTTATGTACGCTGAACTGGTGCGTATGCACCGAGAGTCAGGCCTAAGTTTCGCACAGGCAACGGCCTTTGCTTTAGATGAGTACGTCGGGGTGGCGCCCGCTGACCCAGCTAGCTTCAGCTTCTTTTTATACCGCAATCTGTTAGGACAGGTGGATTTTGCTCCGCACAATATCCATCTCATTGACGCTCTTGCTCTAGACGTCAACGCTGAGTGCGCGCGCTACGAGCGGCGAATTGCTGCGTGCGGCGGCATAGACCTGTTGATACTTGGTCTAGGGCAGAACGGCCATATTGGCTTTAACGAGCCCGGCACGAGCTTTGTGCAAGGTGTACACCGCGTAGGTCTTACCCAAGCAACGATTGCCGCGAATGCACGCCACTTTGCCGACCCTTCGCAGGTGCCGCGCTTCGCAATCAGCCTCGGCATTAGAAATATCCTCGAGGCCAAGAAGATTCTGCTTCTCGTAAGCGGCAAAAATAAAAGCGAGGCCCTGCGCCTAGCCCTCTGCGGCAGCGTAGACCCTCGCGTGCCTGCCTCTGTGTTGCAGACACACCCCGATGTCACCTTAGTGGCCGACCATGAGGCAGCTAGCCTTCTGTAATGGCAGGCAGGCGAACTCTCGGGCTCGATAGACGTCGTTATATCATGGTCACCGGCAGGACCCAAACGTGCTCTGTCAAAGGCAAGCGCGCCTTGGCTAGGCATATTACCGCTCCGGAACCGACTTTCTTGCTGGGATTGTTGTCTATGAGACGAAACGCCTTGACCATTGACTTATGCCCGAGTTTAACAGATGCCAAGGGAACAAAATCTCCTGAAACCATTGTGGTTGCAGGAGATTTTGTCGGTACTGGCGGGTATAGAAATGTAGTCACATCTCTGTGGCTTTGTCGAGGCTGTATTTGA